>Ga0209417_1000985_pt1 | contig 56652 bp, 51 predicted proteins | sample RifGroF2_FD_184002 | JGI IMG/M metagenome (GOLD analysis project Ga0209417, IMG submission 184002) | Groundwater microbial communities from Rifle, Colorado, USA - Groundwater F2 (SPAdes) (version 2) | ecosystem: Environmental > Aquatic > Deep subsurface > Groundwater | place: Rifle, Colorado... | reverse complement strand
AAACAAGAAGATTTAGCTATTTGCTAAAACTTCTTGCACATAAATATTTCTTGCCGCATAATTTGCCCTAAAATAAGGGATGGGGTATTTTATGCTCATATTGAAACAGGGGAGTTATATATGAGTTTAATACCTAAATGGTAATCATTTATGAAACAAAATATTTGGATGTATGCAAATGAAATTGAACAAAAAAAGATTGCTGATTCTTTAATTGTTTTTGGTGCAGAAATCTTTAAACGAGCAAAATTTGTAAAAGAATTCTCAATGCTCAAAGAAGTCTTTTGTAAACTGAATAAGAAAGAAATTAGTCCTAATGATAAAATCGTAATAGAATTCGTAATAGAGTATATTATTGATTGTTCTAGGGTATCTATTTTCTTTGAAAATTACATGAAAGCAAAACTAATAAAACAGGACTTTTGTATTCATTTAATTGATAAAGATTACCCTAATTTTAAAAATTTAGCAAAAGAACAAAAAAAACGTCCAATTAAACTAAAAGAAATTTCTGAAATAGAGAATTTTATAATCGACAAAAACAATAACTCTATTTATCATAAAGCTATTAAAGAAACAACTATTGGTTTTAAAGAATTGACAAGTTCAATAAACTATAAATCTTGTTATCAAATTGACGATAATATTTTTTCAGTTATACAAGAAGTGTATAAATATAGAAATCGCCTTCACTTTTTCGGGAATTGTCAATTTCAATTATCAAATAATTTTTTATCAAATATCGAATTATTAAATAATTTTGTGGATAATTCTGTGAAATCTATAACAAGAAATAATAATGAATTTTCTTAAAATATTTCCATCCAGCAAGGCATAAGCTTGTGGAAAAAATTGCAATCAACAATAAGTATAAAACATTCATCATGAAAAAACACGACCTAGTATTTATCGCAATTTGCATTTTATTTTTCCTTCCATTTTTTGTTTCCGACGCAGTTTACAGCAATTACAACTTACTTAACAAAGAACATGGAATGATAATGAGTTTTGTGAAGTTTGCAATTTTGGCAACAATGGGCGAATCAATCGGACTCAGAATCCGAAATGGAGTTTACAATCAAAAAGGTTTTGGACTTATTCCTCGTGCAATCGTTTGGGGATTTTTAGGTTTAAGCATAAAATTAGCTTTTGTAATATTCGGCGTTGGAGCTCCTGCTTTTTTGGAATATATGGGCGTAAGCGGTATTAGTGAAGCTATGAAAAGCGATTTTAGCTGGATAAAATTATTAGGTGCTTTTACCATAAGTGCAACCATTAATATAATTTACGCTCCGATAATGATGACTTTTCATAAAATTACCGATACGCATATTGTTAGCAACGGAGGAACTATTGCTGGCTTATTTCGCCCCATAAAGTTTCGTGAAATATTTATGAATTTGAATTGGGACGTACAATGGAGTTTTGTTTTCAAAAAAACAATTCCATTTTTCTGGATTCCTGCACATACCATTACCTTTTTGCTTCCAGCCGAATTTCAAGTTCTCTTTGCTGCATTTTTAGGAATTGCATTGGGTGTATTGTTGGCAATTGCAAGTTTGAAAGGGAATAAGTAAATAGTTACAAGTTATGAGTTATTAAAAATAAATCTGACGGTTGCCTTTATGTATTAATCCAATATAACTCCCCATTCGGCAAGCACAAAACCTTCACGTTTAAAACTCTGCGGAAAACTTGGCTGATTTATTTCTTGCTCAACATTTGATTTGTGAATGAAATAAAAAAGTCTTAGCACATTGTCGGGAGTTTGCGAAATATTCAACTGAATTACATTATTTATGATGGTTGATTCCTGAGGGTAAATATTATAAAACTGCGATTCGTTTAATCGAGGAATCCAATATTCAGTAAAATCGGCAATTTCAGCATCGTTAAACCCATAGTTTTTCAAATCTTCGTTAAAAAACAATTGTAAATTCTCTTTCTTAATACACCAGCCCCTCTCGGTTTGCCAAACATTTGGTTGTTTGCTTTCATAAAACAAATAATCATACGCATTGTTTATCAAGCCGCTTGGCTCAACATTAACCGACCAAAAATTCCCATAAGTTGGTATAGAAGCAACTATTTGTCCTCCAATAGGAAAATCTATAGAAACCTCTAAATGTGTACTTTCTTCTGGATAAAGATAAATATTTGGCTTATACGCTACCATACAAGTATCGCATGTATTATTATTATCATCATCTTCACAGCCATCGTCGCAAGCTTGAAATTGAATCATTAACAATACTAAGATTCCAAAAGCCAAGGTTTTAAAATTTGAATTATAATTTTTCATGATTTTCGTTTTTTTATAAGATTTGATATGTATATATTTGGTTGCTCGAAGTTAAAAATATTTTTTCAAATAATATGGCAAAATTAAAGCTCGATTTGCACGAAATTTTCAATAAAAGTAAAGAACTTGAACGTTCTCTAAATGAAATTTTTCAAGAAGCCATTGATTGCAAAATCGACACTATTGAAATTATTCACGGCAAAGGAACTGGTCAATTAAAGAAGAGAGTTCTTCGTTTTCTACAACAACCCGACATAAAAAACAAATATCATAGAATTGATAAAGACAGCAAAAACTTTGGGCGATTATTTGTCTATTTTAAATTCTAAAATTCACTACATTCTTTCGTTTCCAAAAAAAAAACAAAATAATTAATAGTGTAATGTGAATAACTTATTTGAAAGGGTGTTGATTTAAGTGCATTTCTTTGGTAACATTGCTCTTTATTTTGTAAAACATGGAATCGTTAAAAGTTTTTTTCGACCTCACATATTCAACTCAAGAAACAATTCTTCTTTGGACATTTGTGTTTTTCACTCTTATTCAACTCTACTTTTATCTAGTAAAATATCTACGATTTGTTATTTTTAAGCCGAAACGATATGCCGAACATAAAGAGCCGGTTTCTGTTATAATTTGTGCAAAAAATGAAGTAGAAAATCTCAAAAAAAATCTTCATTTAATCCTTACACAAAACTATCCCGACTTTGAAGTAATTGTAGTAAACGACTGTTCGTCAGATAGCACAGAGATGTTTTTGGCTGAAATGAAAGCTAAATATTCGAATTTAAGGGTTACCACAATTATTGAAGACGAACGTTTTCCGCATGGAAAAAAATTGGCTTTAACCATAGGTATTAAGGGAGCAAAAAACGAAATTCTGCTTATGACCGATGCCGACTGTCATCCGAAAAGTCAAAATTGGATTGCTAACATTCAACGAAACTTTACTCCTGAGATTGATATTGTTTTAGGATTTGGTCGTTACTCGCAACATAGCGGTTTTGTAAATTCATTAATTCGATTCGACACATTGCTTATTGCATTACAATATTTTTCTTATGCTCTTGCACGAGTACCTTATATGGGAGTCGGAAGAAATTTAGCCTACCGTAAATCACTATTTTTTAAACACAAAGGCTTTGCTTCGCACATTAAATATTTATCGGGAGACGACGATTTATTTATTAATGAAGCTGCAACAAAAAGTAATACCGCAATTGAATTTTCACTTGATAGTCATACCATTTCAGAACCCAAAAAGACTTTGAACGAATGGTTTGTCCAAAAAAGAAGGCATCTATCAACTGGAGAAAGTTATAAATTCAAACACAAATTTTTATTAGGACTAGAATATATTAGCCGTATATTTTTCTTCCTCATGCTAATTGTGCTGATTATTACGCAAATAAATATAATTGGAATCACATTATCGATATTTCTTTTTAAAACAATTTTGCAATTAATTATCATTAAATTAGCGATGAAGCGTTTGAACGAAAAAGATTTATTACTAACTTCGCCCGCTTTTGATATTTTTCTACCACTTCTGAATTTTGGGTTAGTTATATCAAATTATTTTATATCAAAAAAGAATAGATGGAAATAAATCCTAATCATTCGGAAAACGCTCTACACGACTTCAAGCTTGTCGAAGCGGCAAAAACCGGCGACCAAAAAGCTTATGCCGAGTTGCTTGGGCGTTACCGCGATACCATTTATTTTATGCTATTGAAAATGGTAAAAAATAAAGCCGATGCCGATGATTTAACCATTGAAGCTTTCGGAAAGGCATTCAAAAACATTCAACAATATTCACCACAATTTGCGTTCAGCACTTGGTTATTTAAAATTGCCACAAATAATTGCATCGATTATTTAAGAAAAGAAAAAAATATCGCTATTCAATTTGAGCAAACCGGAGAAGAAGACATGGATCCGATGACAAATTTAAAATCGGATATTTTAAATCCCGAAGAAAAACTTATTAGATCTCAACGAAACAAACAATTAAAAGTTATTATTTCGAAACTTAAACCAAGATATCGTCAACTTGTTGAGTTAAGATATTACCAAGAATTAACGTACGAAGAAATTTCCGAAAAACTTGATTTGCCGATAGGGACAATTAAGGCAAGACTCTTCAGAGCCCGCGATCTTTTGTATAATGTGATGAAAAATACACAAGACAACATATAGGCTAAATGCATCAGATTCTGAAATATTTTCCTGCGTTAACAACTACACAAATTTCGCAGTTTGAAAAACTTTTTTCGCTTTATGAAGATTGGAACAGTAAAATAAATGTAATTTCGCGTAAAGATATTTCTCAATTGTACGAAAGGCATGTTTTACATTCGCTGGCAATTGCAAAATTTATAACATTCGCCGACAATTCTACCGTAGTTGATATTGGTACAGGAGGCGGATTTCCTGGAATACCGCTGGCTATATTTTTCCCAAATGTAAAATTTACATTGCTTGATTCGATTCGAAAAAAAATTACAGTAGTTGATGCTGTAAAAGATGAATTGAAATTAACCAATGTTACTACTTTCGTTGCAAGAGCCGAAAATGTTAATAAACAATTCGATTTTGTGGTCAGTCGAGCTGTAACTAATTTTTCCGATTTTCTTAAATTATCATCGAATTTGATTCGCCAAAAAAATAGACATGAAATTAAAAACGGAATAATTTATCTTAAAGGAGGAGACCTAGATAATGAACTTAATAATTATTTGAAAAACATTAAAATAGTTGATATATCTACTTTTTTTGACGAGGAGTTTTTCGAAACAAAAAAAATTATCTACTATTCAAAATAAATATTATTATTAAATTTTGGATTACTAAAATTAATTTCTAACTTTGCAGTCCGTTAAAAAAACAAGTAAACTTGGAATAAAATGAGTAAGAGAACATTTCAACCATCGAACAGAAAGAGAAGAAACAAACATGGTTTCAGAGAAAGAATGGCATCTGCAAATGGTCGCAGAGTATTAGCAGCTAGACGTGCAAGAGGAAGAAAAAGATTAACTGTTTCTGACGAAAAAAGACATAAATTATAATTGTAATTATATTTTAAGATTATCAAGGCTGAATTTTTTCAGCCTTTTTTTGTGCCCCTTATCGTAACTCGAAATTTTTTCCTAAATAAACTCTTCGCACTTGTTCATCGTCGGCTAAATCTTTAGCACTTCCAGCTTTCAAAATGCTTCCTTCAAACAATAAATACGCTCTGTCGGTAATCGAAAGCGTTTCGTGAACATTGTGATCTGTAATTAGAATTCCGATGTTTTTATCTTTCAGTTTTTTTACAATTTCTTGAATATCTTCAACAGCAATCGGGTCAACACCTGCGAATGGTTCATCTAAAAGTATAAACTTTGGATTTAATGCTAAAGCTCTTGCTATTTCGCATCTACGTCTCTCGCCTCCCGACAATTGAATTCCTAAACTTTTACGAACTTTATTTAATCCAAATTCTTCCATCAATTCTTCCAAGCGATTTCGCTGAAAATCTTTAGAAAAGCTTGACATTTCTAAAATCGCTTTAATATTATCTTCTACACTTAATGTCCTGAATACTGATGCTTCCTGAGCCAAATAGCCAATTCCCTTTTGAGCTCTTTTGTACATGGGCTTAGTCGTAATTTCTTCGGAATCTAAAAATATTTTTCCATCGTTTGGCTTTATTAGCCCTACAATCATATAAAAAGTTGTGGTTTTTCCTGCTCCATTTGGACCTAAAAGTCCAACAATTTCACCTTGTTCTACCTCGACAGAAACATTATTTACAACTATTCGAGAGCCATATTTTTTAACAAGATTTTCAGTATATAATTTCATCTTAAGTTTATAAAGTCAATACTCAATTAATAATTATCAATCTTCAAATTAACATATTACCAAATTATCACATTTTCAAATTAAATAATTCCTTCTTTTAAAATATCGTGAATATGAATCATACCAACATATTTATTGTTATCAACAACAATCAATTGGGTTATGTTATTGTTCTCCATCAAAATAAAAGCATCAGCAGCCAATGCGTTGGCAGATATTGTTTTCGGATTTATAGTCATAATATTCATCGCTTTAAGTCCCTGAATATTTTCGTTGTGTTGAAGCATCCGCCTTAAATCGCCATCGGTTATAATGCCAATCAATGTATTTTTTTCATCTAACACTGCTGTTGCACCCAATCGTTTTGATGAAATTTCGACAATAACATTTTTAATCGATTCGCTTGCAAAAACTTTAGGCAAATTTTTCTCTGAACACAAATCCTTAACTCGTAAATACAGTTTCTTTCCTATCGTTCCTCCTGGATGAAATTTTGCAAAATCTTTTAATGCAAAGCCTCTTAATCGCAACAAACAAACAGCAATTGCGTCACCAATAACAAGCTGAGCCGTAGTACTTGACGTTGGAACAATATTATTTGGACAAGCTTCTTTTTCTACGGTTGCCTTTACAACAATATCGACATAAGTTGCAAGATACGATTCTAAGTTCGAAACTATTCCTATTGTTTTGTTGCCGAGATTTTTAATTAAAGGTATCAGCACTTTTATTTCAGGAGAATCTCCACTTTTCGAAATCAAAATTACCAAATCATTTTTTTGAACAATTCCCAAATCGCCATGAATTGCATCAGCTGCGTGCATAAATATCGATGGAGTTCCTGTTGAATTGAAGGTTGCGACAATTTTTTGAGCAATAATCGCACTTTTTCCAATTCCTGTAATAATTACTCTTCCTTTACACTTAAAAATAGATTCAACAGATTCAACAAAAGATTCGTCAATAAATTTGACTAAATTTTGAATCGACGAAGCCTCTGTAATTACCGTTCCTATTGCCGTTTCACGAATTAGTTTTTTATTTTCCAATTTTTAACATTTTTTTAGTGTAAAAAGTCTTTTTTCAATAAAAAATTTATTGTAGATTTAGTATCACAAATGTATTCAATTTTTTTATTACTATTTACTCGAAATATACAAGCATTTTAAAAGTTTGATTTATCAGTAAATATTTTATTTGTTTAGAAAGAGATTTTAAAATATGAACGTAAAAACCAGAGATTCGCTCCCAGATTTATTAAAAAAACATTTCGGATTCGACAGCTTCAAAGGAAATCAAGAAGCAATCATTAATAATGTGCTTGACGGCAATGACAGTTTTGTTTTAATGCCCACAGGCGGAGGAAAATCCTTATGCTACCAATTACCAGCATTAATTCAAGAAGGAACAGCCATAATTATTTCGCCTCTAATAGCCTTGATGAAAAATCAAGTTGACGCTATGCGTGGATTCAGTATGGAAGAAGGCATTGCACACTTTTTAAATTCGTCATTATCAAAAATTGAAATAGCAAAAGTAAAAAGCGACATAATTGCAAAAAAAACAAAATTATTGTACGTTGCCCCCGAATCATTGACAAAAGACGAAAATGTTGAATTTTTAAAAAAAGTTAGTGTTTCGTTTTATGCTATTGACGAAGCTCATTGTATTTCTGAATGGGGACACGATTTTAGACCTGAATACCGAAGAATTCGCCCGATAGTAAATGAAATTGGACGAGCTCCAATCATTGCACTTACAGCCACAGCAACGCCAAAAGTTCAGCATGATATACAAAAAAACTTAAACATGCTCGAGGCAAAGGTTTATAAATCATCGTTTAATCGTCCAAATCTTTATTACGAGGTAAAACCAAAAGTTAACACCGAAAAAGAAATTATAAAATATATTAAACAAAACGAAGGGAAATCTGGAATTATATATTGTTTAAGTCGAAAAAAAGTCGAGGAGTTATCAATGGCTCTCGAAGTTAACGGCATTAAATCCTTACCCTATCATGCGGGCATGGACTCAGCAACTCGAACTGGAAATCAAGACAAATTTTTGATGGAAGATGTTGATGTTATTGTAGCAACCATTGCCTTCGGTATGGGAATCGACAAACCAGATGTCAGATTTGTTATTCACTACGATATCCCTAAAAGTTTAGAGGGTTACTACCAAGAAACCGGTCGAGCCGGAAGAGATGGAGGCGAGGGACAATGCATTACGTTCTACAGCTATAACGATATTCAAAAGCTCGAAAAATTCATGCAAGGAAAACCGGTAGCCGAGCAAGAAATAGGCAAACAACTATTGCTTGAAACCGTTGCCTATGCTGAATCTTCAATTTGTCGAAGGAAACAACTTTTACACTATTTCGGAGAAACCTATTTCGAAGAAAATTGTGGTGCTTGCGACAATTGCTTAAATCCTAAACAACAAATCGAAGCTAAAGAAGAAGTTACAATTGCTCTTGAAACTATTTTACAAATCAAAGAAAAATTCAAAGCTGACCATGTTGCAAGTATTATTGCAGGAAAAGCAACTTCTGCAATCAAATCTTATAAACACGACAGAGTTGCTAATTTTGGGATAGGAAAAGATAAAAAATTAAATTTTTGGAGTGCGGTAATTCGTCAAGCATTGATTGATAAATTATTATCGAAAGATATTGAAAATTACGGTTTGCTTAAACTTACAGACGAAGGTCATAAATTTTTAGAAAATCCACGTTCGTTTAAAATTACACGAGATCACGAATACGAAGGCTCTGACGATGACGACAAATCTGCACCACCTTCAGGAGGCTCAGGCGGTGGCGACACTACTTTGTTCAGCATGCTGAAAGACTTACGAAAAGATTTATCGAAAAGATTAGGCTTACCTCCATTTGTTATCTTTCAAGACCCATCGCTCGAAGATATGTCAATTCAATATCCGATTACAATCGACGAAATGAAAAATATCGCTGGTGTTGGAACTGGAAAGGCCGAAAAATATGGAAAAGAATTTGTTGATTTAATCAAAAAATATGTCGAAGAAAATGAAATAGAACGACCTCAAGACATGGTTGTTCGCTCAATCCCTTCGAAATCAGGAATAAAGGTTTCAATCATTCAAAGCATTGACCGAAAAATGCCCCTTGACGATATAGCTGATGCCAAAGGAATTGAATTTAGAGAACTTATTCACGAAATTGAGTCAATCGTTTATTCAGGAACTAAAATAAATATCAATTACTATATCGACGAAGTTATTGATCTAGACAAACAAGAAGAAATTTACGAATATTTTAGCGAAGCCGATACCGACGAAATTCCAGCGGCTCTTCTCGAACTTGGCGAAGATGTGTTTAGCGAAGAAGAAATTCGACTTGTTAGAATTAAGTTTATCTCGGAAATTGGAAACTAATGAACGAAATTGTACTAAATATTCAAGAATTACGAAAAAGTTATGGAAAAATAACCGCTCTTGATTCATTATCGCTTACAATCAATAAAGGGAGCGTTTACGGAATATTAGGTCCCAATGGTAGTGGAAAAACAACCACGCTTTCAATATTAATGGAGATTATAAAACAAGACTCTGGACAATTTCAATGGTTCAATGAAGAAAATATTGAAAAAGCCAAACATAAAATCGGAGCACTTATTGAATCTCCAGGTTTTTACCCATACTTGAGCGTTGAGAAAAACTTAAAAGTTGTAACAGCTATTAAAAACATTCCAGAATCAGATATAAGCCGAGTTTTAAACATTGTAAACTTAGAAAAACGTCGAAAAAGCAGATACGACACGCTTTCATATGGCATGAAACAACGATTATCATTAGCATCAATCTTACTTGGCGACCCCGATGTTTTAGTTCTTGACGAACCTACCAACGGACTTGATCCTGAAGGGATAGCCGAAATAAGAAACATCATACTTCAGGAAGCGAAAAAAAATAAAACAATTATTCTTGCCAGTCACATTTTAGATGAAGTTGAAAAAGTCTGTTCGCATGTTGCAGTGCTGAAATCGGGGAAATTAATTGCAAATGGAAAAGTTCGTGATTTGCTTACAAAAGACGATTTAATTGTTGTTTCAACTGACAGATTAAGTGAATTTTACGAATTTATAGCTAGAGAAGGTGTTTGTAAAACAATAAACAAAAAAGATTACGAAATAGAACTCCGTTTGAACGAAAATTTTTCGACTATGAATTTGAACGAACTTGCGTTAAAAAACGGATATATTTTTTCCAAACTAGAAGTAAAAAAACAAAGTTTAGAAAGTCAGTTTTTAGAATTAGTAAAATAAAAAAACATGCTAAGACTTCTCAAAATAGAATTGCAAAAATATTTATCGTACACAAATTTTTGGGTCATCATTGGCTTACATTCATCGCTATTTATTTTATCGCTATTTATTGGTAGTCAAATAAATATTGATATTCCGGGGCTTGATTTTACAACATTTGTTCAATTTCCAACCATCTGGAATACGGTTAGCTGGATTGCCAGTTGGTTTAATCTGCTTCTCGCCATTTTACTTATTGCATTTATAGGGAACGAATATTCATTCAAAACATTTCGACAAAATGTTATTGACGGACTTTCTCGTTCAGAACTCATTATTTCAAAATTATTGGTAATCATCGTATTATCAATTTATTGTTTTGTGCTTGTTTCTATAGTTACAATAGCAATGGGATTAATATTATCGACCCATTATGATTTCTCGATAATTTTTTCAAATGCGGGAATTATGTTTGTCTATTTTATTCAAACAATTGCATACATGACTTTCGGAATGTTTTTGGCAATTTTGGTTAAAAATACAGCCTTAAGCATAGTGTTTTATTTCTTGTATTTTTTCCCGATTGAACCTATTGTTCGCAATCTATTTCCCGACCAAATTGGAATGTTTTTCCCCATGAAAGTAATTTCGAATCTCACGCCAGCCCCTGAAATTTTTAATTTTACAGGTCAAGCACAATTTCAAACCACCATTAATGGACAAATACAACAGCAAATGCCAACTCAGCTCCCTGTTGAAGACGCATCAATGACGTTAAATTTGATTGTTGCTATTGCTTACATTCTTATTTTTTCGTACGGAAGTTATTTTGTAATGAAAAGAAAAAGTTTGTAGTCGAGTTTCGTTGATTTCTTAAAATTTGTTAAATTTCGGTATGCCTTTTGTTTTTGTTGCTTCATTATAAATCTTTAAAACAAAAACATTATGGAAAAGAAAAAATCAGACGAAAAAAATCTTGAAAAAAAACGCACGTTATTTTTTCAAATTGGGTTGGCAACAACACTTAGCATTTGCCTTTTGGCATTTGAATGGAAAAGCCCAATCGACAAGGGAATTTATATTGGCGAAAACACAACTGTTTTTGAAACACTGGAGCTTCCGCCCATTACATTTCCCGAAAAGCCAAAACCGCCTGAACCTCTCAAAAAAACAGAAGTTCTTATTATCAAAAAAGATGATACTGAGATTAAAAACGAAGCAGTTATTGCAACTTCCGAAGCAAACGGAAATACGGTTGTAAAAATAGATTCATCATTGTTTCGAATTCATAATGAACCCGAAATTATTGAAACAATAGACTTTGTAATTTGTCAAGATAAACCTGAATTCCCAGGAGGAATGGATAAGTTGCCAAAATTTATTGCGGACAATTTTGAAATGCCTAGAGAAATAAGAGGCATGCATATTGTTGGTAAAACCTTTGTGGTTTTCACAATTGATGAATTTGGAAACGTAATAGATGCAAGTATTCATTATGGTTTAGACCCTTACATTGATAAAGAAGCGTTGAAAGTAGTAAACAAAATGCCAAAATGGAAACCGGGAAAACAAGTTGGGAAACCAGTTAGAGTGAAGTACATTTTGCCAATTAAAATTCAATAAACATATCAAGGCTTACATAAAAAATCCTGCTAAATTTGTTAGTGGGATTTTTTATTTCTGAATAATCATACTTTTCGCATAAATTTTCTTATTTTCATTGCTCAAAAAGTGTAGTTATGAACTTAAAATTTTTATGCCTTAGCTTTCTTTTTATTCTGAGCAATGTGTTTTTATTTGCTCAATCGAAAATAAAGGAACTTGGTGTTCCAAATATTGAGGTTTACAATGAGTATATCATATTTTCGAGTGTTACACAAGGTGAAAATGGTTTGTTTTACTTTTTAGAAGATGAAGAAGAAGATGGAGTTCTCTATGAATTTGATGGACAAAAAAAAAGAGTTGTATTTAAGGATGAAAAAATAACTTTCCGAAAACTTCTTAATTATTTTGAAAATAAAGTTTTTATTGGAGCTCACAATAATTTTGGATACCTCGATTTTGATCATTCAGGAAATGCAACATACAAGAGTCTGAGTGATATGAATGGAATCAATATTAATATTGATTCCAAATTGGTCAATATTATCCTCGTCAACGATACAATTTATTTTATTTACAGTAAAGAAGTTTTTGCTTATTCTGTAATGTCAAATTCTATCGAAAAAATTTTAATTCCTGAAAAAAATGAAGTCCAAGCGACAGGAAAGGCTCTAGATAAAATATGGATAAGTTTAAACAATAATGACTTGTTTTCAATTAACAATTCAAGCTTAACTAAAATTAAAAAATTAAAAAACGAAGCCGTACTTGGGATATTCGAATTCAATAAATTAATTACATTTATTTACAGAAATAATATTTCGTTTTTTAATACTGAATGCTCAGATTCGTCTACTTCATTTGAAATCAATGATATTCTCCGCAATAATAAAGCCACCTCTTTTTGCAAGATAAATGAAAAATATATAGCTGTTGGAATATTTGAAAAAGGCTTATATATTATTGATAATAATCTTAAAATCGTTCGACATTTTGATATTAATAGTGGATTACCAGATAATCTAATATTGGAAATAGCCAATGATAATCAAGGGGGTTTATGGGTGAGTACAGCTTCGGCAATGTGCAGAATAGATATTTTTTCACCATTCACTTTTATTAATAACTTTTCGGGGGTTGATAATGGGTTAATGGTGTGGTCTGAAATGATAAATGATAGTACTATTCTATTTTCACTAACGACAGGATTATACAGAATCACAAATAATGTAATTGAAAAAATTGAAGGAGGTGACGGCTTTTTTTATAGTTATATAAAAAATAACAATCAAGTATATCTAACAAACTATTACGGAGTTTACATACTGAAAGAGAATAAACTTGAAAAAGTTATGACAACAATTCTTGCAAATCTTATTCCGGCGAATAAGAACGGGTTTTTTATCTCTTCAGACGATGGTATTTTTGAATTAAATCCAACAAACGACTTTTACAAAGCAAGAAAAATATCAAATCAAAAAACCGAAATCTTACCACTAAACTATTTCGTCGATACGTTTTATTATGTTTGGCAAATCGAAGGAAATAACGTCTGTAGATATAATTTTAACACCGAGTCTGAAAATTTCTTAAAGAAGGACACCATTGATTCATTAAAGTGGGTAAAAATAATTACAAAAATTAATAATAAAATTGTGCTTTATGATGAAATGAAAGCTGTAATTTTTAATAACAAAAATTTAAGATTTGAGCCATATAAACAATTTGAAAATTTAAAAATAAGAAAAATCTCAGCGGGCAAAAGCAATGATTTATTATTTGTTTTTGAAAATGACGATATTGTATACGAAAACAATGGGAAGAGTATTTCGAAACCATTCAAAAAATTTAAATCCAAAACTTACTCTGGAGTTTTTGAACCCCTAAGTAAAAATAATATTATTATCGGATTCCCAAGTGAATTTGTACATTATGATTCCGAAATGCTCGACAACTCTGATTTGTTTTATAAAACAATAATCAGAAACATATCTATCACAAACAATAGTAAAGATTCAACAATTTTTAAAGGAAATTTTATTGAATGTAAATTCAATGAGCCATTGCAAATCGAATTTCAATTTAACAATATAACTTTTGAGTACTCAGGTGTTTTTTTCGAAAATCAAGACAGCATTGTATATTCGGCGAAATTAGAAGGAATGACCAAAAATTGGTCAGAATGGGCATCAACATCAATTAAAGAGTACACAAACCTACCCGAAGGCGATTATGTATTCAGAGTGAAGTCGAAGAATATTTACGATACCGAAAGCAATATTGATGAATTTGCTTTTACTATTTTGCCTCCATGGTACAGAACGTGGTGGGCATACGCCATTTTTGTAATGTTGGGTATTCTCTTATTTTACGCTACATTAAAACTAAACTCGCAACGATTAGTTGCTGCAAAAAAACGATTAGAAAAAATTGTAAAAGATCGGACAGCAGAAATCGAACAACAAAAAGAAGAAATAGAAACACAACGCGATATGCTTGTTGATGCGAACGCTGAACTCGAAAAGTTATCAATTGTAGCCAGCGAAACCGACAACTCTGTTACCATTGCCGATGAGCAAGGAATTATTGAATGGGTTAACGATGGTTTTACTCGTTTGTTGGGCTATACAAAAGATGAATTTATTGATACATTCGGAGCAAGTATGATATCCAGTGGCTCGTCGGAATCATTTCACGAAAAATTTTTAGAATGCGTGGAACGAAAAACATCTGTAATATACGAAAGTAAGCTAAAAACAAAATCAGGAGTCGAAATTTGGGCACAAAGGACTTTAACACCAATCTTTGATAAAGCCGAAAATTTAAAAAAACTGATTGCCATTGATTCTGACATTTCTTTAATCAAAAAAGCACAAGAAGAAATTGCTGCAAAAAATAAACAAATTACCGACAGCATAAATTACGCACAATACATACAGCGAGCCATATTGCCATCAAATCAAATGGTTAAAAACAACTTGCCAAATTCATTTATTTTCTTCAAGCCTAAAGATGTCGTAAGTGGTGATTTTTATTGGTTTTCGCAAAAAAACGATACGACTTATATCGCCTTAGCCGACGCAACCGGACACGGTGTTCCTGGTGCGTTTATGTCGATGATTGGCACAACCTTGCTAAACGATATTGTAAATAAATCTAATACCGAAAATCCAAGCGAAATTCTACACAAACTTAACAAAGGAGTTGTTGATATATTAAGCCATGGCATCGAAAATGATGATGAGATAAGTGACGGAATGGACATCTCGCTATGTAAAATAGATAAAACTAAGAATAAAATAACTATTTCATTGGCAAATCATTACGCTTATATTGTCAGAAATAGCACACTCGAAGTTCTTGAAGGAGATATTTTTTCCATTGGTGGTTTTTGGGCAAAAAATCCAACTGTAGAATTTACAAACATAGAATTAAATTACACCGAAATAGATGCTTTATATATGTTTTCAGACGGATTTAGAGACCAACCCAACGAGAAGAAAGAAAAATATAAAGATTCACGATTCAAATTGCTTGTTGAGTCACTTATTCCTCTAGAAATAAGCGAACAACAACACAAACTTGAGCAAGAACTTAAGGTTTGGAAAGGAAAAGCCGAGCAAATTGATGATATTTTGGTAATTGGTATTAAATTCTGAAAACGAAAGTTTTTAGCAAAATAAATGTTCATTAAACCTATTTTTTGTAACTTAGCGGTTTAAATTTCGCTTAGAAACTATGATTTTTGATATTTTAATTACTTTTTTACTCGTTTTTCTTAATGGATTTTTTGTTGCCGCAGAGTTTGCAATTGTAAAAGTTAGAGCCTCTCAACTTGAGCTTAAAGTCAAAGAAGGAAATCGATTTGCTATTCTTTCAAAAAGTATTGTTTCGCACCTCGATGGCTACCTCGCAGCTACACAACTTGGAATTACATTGGCAAGTTTGGGCTTAGGATGGATTGGCGAACCCGTAGTATCTAAAATAATTATTAAAATAATGTCTTTATTTGGCTTTGCCTCAAATCCAGAGTTAGCCCATCACATATCCTTACCTATTGCATTTGGTCTTATTACTATTTTACACATTGTATTTGGCGAACTTGCCCCAAAATCATTGGCAATTCAACGTTCCGAAAAAGTAACACTTTTCATTGCATACCCACTTCGTTTTTTCTTTATATTGTTCAAACCTGTTATTTGGTTTCTGAATAGTATTGCAAATTTAATGCTCAAGGCTATAGGAATTACACCCGTACATGGAAATGAAGTCCACAGCAGTGATGAGTTACGATATTTGGTTCAGCAAGGACAAAAAAGTGGGAAGATTGATGCCGAAGAATATAAAATAATTAAAAATGCTTTCGATTTTTCAGAACAAATCGCCAAGCAAATTATGGTTCCAAGAACTCAGGTTTTTGCAATTGATTTGAACGATTTTAACGAGTCGATGTTGAACAAAGTTATTGAAGAAAGCTATTCTCGAATACCTTGTTACGAAGATAATTTAGACAATATTGTAGGTGTTGTTTACTTAAAAGATTTTTTGATTGCATCGAGAAAAAATGCCCGAGTAAACCTCCGAAGCATTATGCGAAATATTCTTATTGTGCCCGAAACTAAAAGTATTGGAAAATTATTAAATGAATTTCAAATTAAACACCAACAAATAGCACTCGTCATAAACGAATACGGAGGAACCGAAGGCATTATTACGATGGAAGATATTTTGGAAGAATTGGTTGGCGAAATTCAAGACGAATACGATAACGAAATACCATTTGTTGAAAAAATAGGAGATAAAACGTATAGCGTTATTGCTTCAACAAAACTTGACGACATCAACGACTTATTGCCTCATCAAATCGAAAAAGACGAACAATACGAAACTCTTGCGGGTTATCTTATTCTAAAATTTGGAAGAATTCCAAATGTTAAAGAAAAAATTAAAATCGACAAATACGAATTTTCAATCATAAAAAAGAACAAAAGCACTATTGCTCTTGTTCAAATAATTGACTTAAGCGGGTCGGAATAAATTCACTCTCCGTAAATTCATCGGTTTTTGCATTATTACACCAATAACAGCAAAATTCAATGTTCTCAATTTTTAATGATTACAAGAGTAACGTATAGTGGCTACTAAATTCCATTTAGTCGTTTTTGCCAAACAGATTGAATTGATTTTCCAACCTCTGTAAATTCACTCTCCGTAAATTCATCTGTTTTTGCATTATTGCACCAATAACAGCAAAATTCAATGTTCCCAATTTTATATTCTCCATTTGGATTTGTTCTATCAATTTCTAATGATTTACCGCGAGAATTAAATCGTTTAGTATAAATTAATTCTTTCGGGTTAGTTTTTTATATTCGCTTTCTTTAATCAATACTTCGTTAATATTTTATATTGACTTGATAATCAGAACTTTGGCGAAGTTGCCTTGATTTATCTATATCGTTGTTTAATAGACATTTACAGTTTTTATCAAAAATAACTTTATCAAAGTTGACCGAAGTATTATTTAATATGACAATAAAAAATTATAGTTCATACATGTTAAATAAAGTATATTTTTGTAAATAAAACCTGTCAAAAATGAACAAAAAACGAAAAAGGAAGTATAGCTCTAAGTTAAACGCTAAAGTAGCTATTGAAGAAATCAGCAAGAATAAAAAAGCACTAATAGAAACAAGTCCTGATTTAATTTTTGTACACGATATAAATGGTATTTTTTTAGAATTTTATTCACAAGATGAGACTCTTTTATATTTAAAACCAGAACAATTTATTGGGAAAAAAATATCCGATATTTTCCCTCAAAAAATAGCGGAAAAGTTAAATTTTTATATTGAAAAAACAATTTCAACAAATGAATTGCAAATTGTTGAATATGAACTTCCGATTCCTTATACAAACGATACAAAAATATTTGAAGCAAGAATAAAAAAGTTTGGAGAAGATAAAATAATATCAATTATTCGGGATATTACCGACAGAAAACTAAGCGAATTAGCCTTAGAAAAAAAAGAAGCTCGATTTCGTTTAATTTCAGAAAATATTTTCGACGTTATATGGGTGTTAGATTTGGAGGGAAATAGGATTTATGTTACGCCTTCTATCGAACAATTTATTGGATTTACCACCGAGGAATATTTGCATCAAAATATCGATAACCGTTTTACAAAGGAATCAACAGAAGTATTTAAAAATGAATTATCAAAAATTCTAAATAATAAAACTGAGAAATATTTTGCAAAATTTGAGTTAGAATATTTATGTAAAAATGGGTTAACAAAATGGGGAGAAATCATTCTGAGCCCCAGTTATGATGGAAATAATAAATTAGTTGAACTTCAGGGCGTTACTCGCGATATATCAGAGCGAAAACAACACGAAAATACGCTACAGCAAAGTGAATTTAAATTTAGAAATATTTTTAATTCAAGTTCCGATGGTATTATAATTATAGATAAGAATTATACCATTTTAAATGTAAACGAAACATTATTAAAGATACTCGATTACAAATTAGAAGATGGGCTTGGCAAACATATTTTTGAGTTTGTAGATAAAAAATACATTCCTCTTTTAACTGAAAGAGCCCAACAATTATTTTCCAAAAATGAAATAGAATCAATTGAAGTTGAAATAATTTCAAAAAGCAAAAAAAATATTCATGTTGAACTAAAATCTAAATTAACGAAATATGAAAACGAAAATGCAGTTTTAGTAATTGTTCGCGATATTTCGGAACGAAAATCTTTCGAAAGACAAATACTTCGCAACGTAATTGAAACCGAAGAAAAAGAACGAATGCACTTTTCGCAAGAACTTCACGATGGAATTGGTCCTTTACTTTCGGCAACTAAAATGTATGTGCAGTGGCTTGGAATGCCAAATGCAAAGCTCGACAAATCTGAAATCCTGAAAGATATAGAAAAACTTATTGACGAATCGGCTCGAACAGTTCGTGAAATATCATTCAAATTAAGTCCACACGTTTTGCAAAACTATGGTTTGGTTGATGCAACAAAAACCTATGCCGAAAAAATTAAAGAAACATCAGAGATTGAAATAGAAATTGTTTCCAAAAAAATTGAACGCTTCGACAAAAATGCCGAAACCATTGCATACAGAGTGATATGCGAATGTATAAACAATACATTAAAACACGCACAAGCATCTAAAATTTCAATAAATATTCAACCCGAAAATGAATTTTTAAAAGTACAATATTCTGATAATGGAAAAGGATTCGATGTAAATGAAACACTTTCAAAACACCCTGGAATAGGATTGCTAAATATGCAAAGTAGAATAAAATCGATAAATGGTTTTATGGAAATTAAAAGCACACTCGAAAAAGGAACTATCATTATTTTTAATTTGAAAATGCACAAAAATATGATGTAATTTTGAAAAGTGAAAAAATGAAGAGTGCAGAACTGGCTGTCATTTCGAAATGAGCGATAGCGATTGAGAAATCTATAGGAATTTGATTAATATAGATTTCTCACAAGAAATTCGAAATGACAACTTAATAAATTTCATTTCAACCAATAAACCTATCAACTATTTTATAAAAATGATAAAAATAATAATAGCCGACGACCACCGAATGTTTCGCGAAAGTCTTTGTAAAATATTGACTTTTGAAAATGTTGCCGAAGTAATTGCCGAAGCATCAACTGGAATTGAGCTTTTGAAATTATTAGACAAACATACGCCAGATATTATTCTAATGGATATTTCGATGCCCGAAATGGACGGAATTGAAGCAACCAAAAAAGCAATTGAAAAGCAACCAAATGTTAAAGTATTAACGCTTTCATCGTTTGGCGACGAAAACTATTATTACAATATGTTAGAAGCTGGAGCAAAAGGTTTTGTGCTAAAAAATGCCGGAATTTTAGAATTAAAAAATGCAATTCTCGAAGTTTCAAAAGGTGGTAATTGGTTTTCAGCAGAATTAATTCAAAAAGTAATTACAAAATTCAATTCTAAGCCAACAAAAAAATCTTCAAATTTATCTGAACGAGAAACAGAAATAATTAAACTTATTTGTGAAAGTTTTACAAATGAACAAATTGCGGAAAAGTTAAATATTAGTTTTGATACAGTAAAATGGCATAGAGCTAACATAATGACAAAAACAAATTGTTCAAACTCTGTTAGTTTAGTTTTGTACTCAATAAAAAATAAAATTATTGATATTTAAGCAAATTAAGTACTTTTAATGCAAATCATCATTCAATCAGTATTTTAACTACATTTACTTCATAAAAACCCACCCTTTAAGGTGGGTTTTCCGTTATATGTATTTGGCAAAAAACCATACTATCAGTTATAATTTAGCCCTTTTCTTTGCAATAACTTAGTATGATAAAAAACTGAATTAATAACTTATTAAAAATATAACACTTATTTCTGTGAAAGAAATCATATATTTCAATAATTCGGCCACAAGCTATCCAAAACCTACTCAAGTAATAAAGACAATTACTGAATTTCTTTGTGCTATTCCATGTCAAACAGATCGTGGTGATTTTAAAAGTAATAGTGGAGATATAATATTTGAAACTCGAAAACTAATTGCTAATTTCATTCATTCTCCTCAACACCAAAATATCATTTTTACATCTGGAGCCACAGAAGCCTTGAATCTAGCAATCTTTGGAATTGATTATAATCAGTCTCATATTATAACATCTTCTACAGAACATAATTCAGTATTGCGACCATTAAAAACTTTAGAAAAAGAAAATAAAATACGACTAACTATTATTCCCTGTGATGAGAATGGCTTTGTTAATCCAGAAGATATTGAAAGTGAAATAAAATCTGACACTAAAGTAATTATTATCAATCATTGTTCAAATGTGACAGGAACGGTGCAGGATATTAAAAAAATATCTGAAATAGCACATAAGAATAATTGTCTGTTTATTGTTGATGCCTCACAATCAATAGGAGCTATTGAAATAGATGTAATAGAAAATGATATTGATATACTTTGTTTCACGGGTCACAAAAACCTATTTGGATTACAAGGAATAGGTGGCTTGTACATTAAAGACGGTTTAAGGTTAAAACCATTAAAAGTTGGTGGCACTGGTGTGCGTAGCGACTATTTATTTCAACCTGAAAACATTCCAATGTATTATGAAGCGGGTACGCCAAACGTTATAGGAATTTTATCTATGAAAATTGGATTGGATTTTATTTTGTTTACAGGGATTGAGAAAATTGCAAATAAAAAAAACAAATTGTATGAAAGACTTATTTGTGGGCTAGAAAAATTTCCTGAAATAATATTGTATGGGGTAAACAAAAAAAATACTCACTTATCGGTTTTAGCATTTAATATAAAAAATGTTTCGCCAGCAGATGTTTCCTATATTCTCCAACATTCATTTAATATCATTACCAGATCGGGATTGCATTGTGCCCCGTTAATTCACCAGGATATTAAAAGTATGCCAGAAGGAAATGTTCGAGTAAGCTTATCATATTTTAATACGTTTGAGGAAATAGATATATTCATAGCAACTATTAAACAGATTATTTCTGAATTGAACAAATGAAAATTATTGAAATAAAAAATATTGAAGATTGTTTTGATGGTTCTTTTATAAAAGAATTATTTCTTGATGAACAAATTACGAAAGAATACATCCTTTTATTAAAAGAAAAAGGGGAGCTTAAATATTACCCTACATTTGCCCGACCGTTTTTCAGTTTTGAAATAGAAGACGTAATGAATATAAAAGGCGTTGAGGGAAATTATTCTATCAGAATATGGATGAAAAATGAAAAAGCTATTGAAATATTTCAAAACTTATGAGAAAGAAAGGAGGTTTCTATTAACAGCATTGCAATTAGAAATAATTATTCACTTAAATATTAAATAATATGGCTCAACAACTAAAAAGCTTGTTTGATCAAGCAAAAGCACTTGGTGGCTTTAAAGCGGAAATGCGATTGGTTATATTAACGAGAATTACTCGAGTTAATGCCGAAACCATGCCCGATTCTCAGGAAGTATTTAATCTACTACAAAGAGCATTAAATGAAGTTAAAAAAGAATATGTAAAATATTAATTAAACTATTTATATTATGGCAAATTTAGAAAAAATACAACTAGTACTAGATCATAAGTTCGATCAGAAAACAGGTAGACATTTTATTAATGACACTCAAATAGTTTTCCACTGTCATCATTTTACCACACTATACACACAACTTGCCATTGATGCAGGAAAAACAGCATTATTGGCAAATGTGGCAGAAGAAAATTTTTTAAAAATTTTAACAGATTATTACAAACAGCATGGTATTGAAAGTCTCGACGATAAAATTGAAATTGCTTGTCAGTATTACAGTGCAATAGGTCTTGGAACTCTTGAAGTGTGTTTTATTGGAAAATATTCGGGCGAGGTAAAATCTGCAAATTCTCATATTGAAATGGGTTGGATTAAAAAATGGAGCAAATATGACAAATCCGTAAACTATATTGGCTGTGGTTATGTGGCAGCAATGTTTAGTGCAATTTTTGACAATCCGTTAAACTCTTTTCATGTAGAAGAAACAAAAAGTATTGTCAAAGGAGATGAATATACAATGTTTAAAGTAGTAAAAAACTAATAATAGGAGACACAATTATGGCTATAAATAGAGAAAAAATAATAGAAGACATGTCAAAAATTCAGGTGGTAGGCGATAAAAACGGTATCATTGATGGTTTTGGCGTTTTTGTAAATCAGTTACCTAGTGATTTCTGGATTGGATTTTCTGAAAAACTTGTAGGCAGCGTTGATAATGAAATTATTGATGCTACAGAAGCTCTTCTTGTTAATGCAGCTCAAGAATGCGGATATCATACTGGGTACGGTATTATCACCTGTGAAGAATGGAAAGCAGTTGTTCAACCCATGGTTGAAAATGTAGAAGATGTATTGCATGGTGCTTTTGCAATACTAACAGCATGGGGATGGGCAAATTCGGAAATTGTAGAATTGATTCCTGGTGAAAAATTAGTGGTTCGTGCTCATGATTATTACGAAGCAGATGTTGTGATGAAAGGAAAATCGTCTATGTTTAAAGCTTATATGGTAAAAGGAATTTGTGCCGCATTTATGGCACTTGCATATTCTGGAGAATACTCAGTAAAAGGCGAAAAAGTCAACGATTTTACCTGCAAACAGACAAAAGGAATAGAATGCGGTGATGCTTATGGAGAATTTATTGTATTGAAAGCTTAATGCTTTTAAATTTAAAACAATACAAATATAATACGCAAACTGATTATTGAGTTAATCAGAAAGTGGGGTTTATGAACAACCCCATTTTTTTTACAAATGGACACGAAGTATTTTTATTCTGAAGTTGTTCGTAACAATGGTTCGTTCATTTTTATATTACATTGATAATCAGAACTTTGGCAAAGTTATTCAAGATTAATTATGTCGTTGATTATTAAATGTTTACGAATTTGACAAAATCAACTTTGCCAAAGTTGACCGAAGTATTGTCGTAAAGAAACTATTGTTATTGCAGGCGTTATCAATATATCAAACCTTAATCCTGTAGTTGTTCCAGTTGGAGAGGGTAGAAGTAATATTAAATAAAATGAGGCAAAAAACAATTTCAATATTTGTATGCTTTTTTATTGTAATGGAAAAACCCACCTTAAAGGGTGGGTTTTTCCATTACAAACAGTGGCGAAAACTATCTCTTTTCTGTATTTCTTCCATTATATAATATAGTTCAATCTGATATAACTTTGAACTATGGAAGAAACGAAAAACATCATAAACAAAATCAAAATAATTTTGGTTGACGACAGTGAGGCTTTTCGTATTTGTATGAAACGTTTTTTAGAAGCCGAATTCAATGCAGAAATAATTGGAGAAGCAGCTAACGGAATTGAATTTTTAAAACTCAAAAATATTTTTTATGTAGATGTTGTTTTGATGGATTTAATGATGCCAGAAAAAGGAGGATATGAAACAACTTTTGAGGCAACTTCAAAATATCAAAATGTGAAAATTATTGCAGTAACCAATCAATATGAAATAGCATATTTGAATGAAATATTAGAAGCGGGTTTTAAAGCCTGTGTTTTTAAAAATAATTTTTTTAATGAAATAATTCCAACAATTAATAAAGTAATGAATGGTGAATATTATGTACCAGATACAATAAAAATATAATGAATTTACAATCATAAGTATATTATTAAAAAACGAATATTTAAATCAGAAGGAATAATAACTTAATAATAACGATTATGGAAACGAACTCATATCTGTCATTTACATTAGCACATGAAACATATGCAGCTCATGTTATAAATGTTCTAAATATTTTAGAAATGACACAAATAACAAAAGTTCCACAAGCTCCAAATTATATGCTTGGGGTTATAAACTTAAGAGGAACTGTGCTTCCAGTAATCGATACTCGAATGAAAATGGGAATTGAACAAACTGAAATTTCGAAAGATACTTGTATAATTGTTTTAGAAATTAATGTTGATAATGAAAAAATATTTATTGGAAGTGTTGTTGATTCAGTTAAAGAAGTGCTTGAAATTGAACAACAAGAAATTTTACCTCCTCCAAATATTGGAAATAAATTTAAATCCGATTTCATAACTGGAATGTATAAAAAGGGCGAAGGATTTATTATGATTGTGAATATGAATAATATTTTTTCAGAAATAGAATTAGGAGAATTAGTTTCAATTAGCAATTAGTAATGTTCAATTAGTAATTAACAATTAAAAAAATAACAATTAAAATACTGAACGGGCTGTCATCCTATGTTTGTGTAAGGAAACAAAATTAGTAATTTTAGAATAAAAAGGACAAGAGAAAGGAACAAGATTATGTGCTGATTCATTCCGAGGGAAGTATAACGACGAGGAATCTAAAAAACAGATTTCTCACGGGAAGTTCGAAATGACAATAAAGAAAATAAAACATCAATCTAAAAATTAAGACGATGAAAAATCTAAAAATTTCCTCAAAGCTTATAATTTTAGTTATGATTCTATCTTCAATTATAATATTTATTGGTATTTATGGAATTACCAATTTAAGTACAATAAACGATGGAACTACCACAATGTACAAAGATAGAGTAATTCCATTAAAACAACTAAAAGTGGTTTCTGATGCTTATGCTGTAAATATTGTTGATGCTTCGCATAAAGCTCGAAATGGTAATTTTACTTGGTCAGAAGCTGTTGAAAATTACAAAAATGCAAAAACATTAATTGATGAAAATTGGGATGGATATCTTGGAACTTTAATAGAAGGAAATGAACGAAAACTTGTTGACGAAGCAATAATTATGAAAAAAGATTGTGATTTAGCTTACGAAAAAGCTTTTATTATTCTTCAAAAAAACAGAGACTCAATAGCAGTTCGTGAACTTAATGAATTTATTATTAATGATATGTATAATTATATCGACCCATTCACAGAAAAAATAGGAGAACTAATTAATGAACAATTACATATTTCGGAACAAATAAATACAAATGCAAGTATAATTTACTCTAATACTCAACGCAATTCATATATAATTATTTTAATTTCCATTTTAATAGCTTCTATATTAGCATATTATATAATTTCCAATATTAACAAAGCATTAAAAGAGGCAAATTCAATTGTAGATAGTTTAGCAATTGGAGATTTAACAATTGAAATAAAAGTTACTAATAATGATGAAATAGGTGTTCTACTACAAAACTTAAAAAATATGACTGAAAAACTTAAAGAAGTAGTAGAATCAGTTATTTTGGGAGCCGAAAATATTTCATTTGCATCAGAACAAATGAACTCAAACTCACAAACGGTTTCACAAGGAGCAAACGAACAAGCGTCATCAACCGAAGAAGTTTCAAGTTCGATGGAACAAATGGGTTCAAATATTCAACAAAATACAGATAATGCACAACAATCTGAAAAAATCTCAAAAGATGCAACCGAAGGAATTAATAATGTTGCAATTGCTGCACAAAAAAGTCTTCAATCTGTAAAAGAAATATCTAATAAAATTACAATTATTAATGATATTGCATTTCAAACCAATATTTTAGCGTTAAATGCGGCTGTTGAAGCAGCAAGAGCAGGTGAACACGGAAGAGGTTTTGCCGTGGTTGCAGCAGAAGTTAGAAAATTAGCCGAACGGAGTAAAATTGCTGCTGATGAAATAGTTTCGTTAGCAAAAGAAAGTGTTGAAGTTACAGAGGGTGCAGGAGAATTAATGTTAAAAGTTATTCCAAATATTCAAAATACTTCTAAATTAGTTCAGGAAATTACTGCCGCAAGTATTGAAATGAATTTAGGTTCAACTCAAGTAAATAATGCTATTCAACAATTAAATCAAGTAACACAAGAAAATGCAGCAGCGTCCGAAGAAATGGCAACAACTGCAGAAGAATTAACAAGTCAAGCTGTACAATTGACTGAAATAATGACATTCTTCAAAATTGGAAATTATAAATCTAAATCAACAATAAAACAAACTTTAAAAAATCCAAATGCTCAAAGCAATTTTGGTGGAGCTAAAAAACAAGTTACTCATTTATCTAGTACAAAACCAAAATCAACTGGAATTAATTTGCACATAAAACATAAAGAAGATTACGATTTTGAAAAATTTTAAAAACCAATAATAATCCCAATACGTAGTTCAGTAGGGTTTGCTACGTTGTGGTGGACATCTGGTATTGTAATGATATCGGATGTTTTATAAGTTTAGTTAAATATTATTAACCTAATATAATTGTATTATGAAAAACATTAACAATATAAAAATAGGAACAAGACAAAATCTTTTATTAGGTGCGTCAATTGTAATTATGCTATCAATTTTAGGAACTTATATTTATAAAACCCAAAGTGCACAAATTATAGAACAAACTGATTTGAGAATATCAGAACAAGTAAATGACATGGGGAATCTCATTCAAAATCAAGTAAAAGAACGTCAAACACAAATAAAAGTATCAATTGAAGCAGCTGAGGAATTGTTGAAAAATAAAGGAAGTTTTTCACTTTCTGTTGAAAAAATTTCAATCAATGCAACTGATCAAATTTCAAAAGAAACAAAACAAGTTGAAATTCCCGAATTGATTATTGGAGGAACAAGTATTTATAATTCGACACAAATAGTTGATGAAATCACAAGTATAACAAATGCAAAAGCAACTATTTTTCAAAAAATTGATGGTGGATATCTAAGAATTTCAACAACTGTTACAAAAGAAGATGGAAGCAGAGCTGTTGGAACCTATATTTCAAATTCGTCGCCAGTAGTTCAAGCTATAGATAATGGAGAAGCATACGTTGGGCGTGCATTTGTGGTTAATGATTGGTATTTATCTGCATATCACCCGATTAAAGTTAATGGTAGTATTGAAGGGATATTGTTTGTTGGAGTTCCTGAAAAGGATATGAAAGGATTAAAAGCGTTTTTTAGTAGCAAAAAATATTTAGAAACAGGTTATCCATTTTTGGTTGATAACAAAGGTACTTTAGTAATTCATCCAAATAAAGAAGGTGAAAATTTTAAAGATGCAGAATTTTTCAAACAATTAGAAGCCTTAACTGCCGAAAGCGGAAAAACTTTTTACCCTTGGGAAGGAAGAGAAAAAGCTCAATATTCAGTTTATATTCCAGAAATTGAATCGTATGTTGCTGCATCAATTTATATTGATGAAATGATGTTGGTTTTGAATCATCTTAGAAATGTAATAATAATAGCAATTTTTATTGCAATAATTGTGATTTTATTAATCAATACTTACATAAGTAATTCTATTTCAAGTGCTGTTAAAAAAGGAGTTGCCTTTGCACAACAAATTTCAGAAGGCGATTTATCGGCAGAAATTGATATAAATCAAAAAGATGAAATCGGAATGTTGGCTGAGGCTTTGAAAAATATGTCAACAAAACTGAGAGGAATTGTTTCAGAAATTGTTACTGGAGCTGATAATATTTCATCGGCATCGGAACAATTGAGTGCAAATTCACAAACCATTTCAGAAGGAGCTATGGAACAAGCATCATCAACCGAAGAAGTTTCAAGTTCGATGGAACAAATGGGTTCAAATATTCAACAAAATACTGTCAATGCTCAACAAACCGAAAAAATTTCGCAACAAGCAGCTATCGAAATTCAAGAAAGTAGCATTGTAGTAAATCAAACTGCTGACGCAATGAAACAAATTGCAGGTAAAATTTCGATAATTACCGATATTGCATTTCAAACAAATATTTTAGCATTGAATGCTGCGGTTGAAGCTGCTCGTGCAGGCGAACACGGACGTGGTTTTGCAGTTGTTGCAGCCGAAGTTCGTAAATTAGCTGAACGAAGCCACATTGCAGCAAACGAAATTGTTCAAATTACAAAAGGAAGTGTTGAAGTTGCTGAAAAATCAGGAAAAATGTTGGCTCAAATTGTTCCAAATATTCAAAATACATCAAGATTAGTACAAGAAATTACAGCAGCGAGTTTAGAAATGAGTTCTGGTTCAAATCAAGTGAATAATGCAATTCAACAATTAAATCAAGTAACACAAGAAAATGCAGCATCAGCGGAAGAAATGGCTACAACTTCAGAAAAATTGGCAAGTCAATCACAACAATTGGTTGAAATAATATCTTTCTTTAAAATTAATAAAAACACACGTAAAGAGTCTGTTCAACAAACATTTGGAAAATCATCAAATAATTTTACAGGAAATACAAAACAAATTGCACATCAATCGGCAGCAGAAGCAAAATCAATAGGAATAAATTTGCATTTATCGAACAAAGTGGATAATGATTTTGAGAAATTTTAATTCTCAGTTTTAAACATCCTATGTTTGTTTACTTTCACTAACTAAACATGAAGATGTACAACATTTTAAATATTTTTGGAATCTTGGTATACAATCAAAATTAATGGTCGAATTATAATACGAAGTAGAAAATCGAAAAAAAATCTATCAACATAACTCTCTCCAAATCGCTTTTTGGAAGAAAAGCGATTAAGATTGAGAATACAAAAAGTAAAAAAACTAATTGAAATAGAGTAGCGAAAAGTGGCTACTAAATTCCATTTAGTCTTTTTAGCCAAACAGATTGAATTGATTTCCCAATCTCTGTAAATTCACTCTCTGTAAATTCATCTGTTTTTGCATTATTGCACCAATAACAGCAAAATTCAATGTTCCCAATTTTATATTCTCCATTTGGATTTGTTCTATCAATTTCTAATGATTTACCGCGAGAATATATTCTTTTTGTAAGGATTGTGTTTTTATTATTTAGTGTATCTATTTGATTTTCAGAAATATTACAGTACTTACAAGTTCTTTCATCATTGTCTTGCTTATAAAATATTTTAAATTTTTCGTATGGTAAGTTCTCCACAAAAAAATCGTAGTACATTTTCCGCAACTTACTTTTGACTACTTTGTTATCTTTGTCTTGTGTCCATTTATTAGTTATGATATTGTTAGCTCGTAACTGCGTCATGTTATTAAAACTTTCTTTGAACAACGTATTGGTTTCTTCACTGATTTTAAATGTGATTTTTTCTAATTCAATACTTGTCTTTTTTAGAAGTATTAGATTTTCAAAAAGCAATAACCTATATATTGCATCAAATGACCTTTCTTTAAGACTTTCGTATCTAATTTTTGCTTTTGAAAATTTATATTCTCCTTTTTTTGCACTTTCAATCCAACTCTTAATGTTTTTCAAAGAACATTGATATGAAATGTTGCCTTTATCTTTTAAATCTTTCCACTTCTGAAAAACATCTTTTTCATTTGCATTTGCAAGATCTTCTGGTGTTTTTATTCCCATATTAAAAAGACGTTCAGCAGTTTTAACACTGACTCCATCTACCTTTTGTAATTCCTCAATATTTCGGTTCGTTTCCATGTTATTTTATTTTGCTTTGCATTTCTCCAATAAAGTTATAAATTTCCATCAATTTATCAATATTTTTATCGCCGGTGTCGATTAAAGCTTCATAAGTAAAAGAAAATAAATCTCCATCTTCCATACTATCGTTCCATTCCTTCCATTCTCCGCTACATGCTAAATTGATTGCATGCGTGTAGATTAAACTTCTGAATTTCTCTAAGTCTATCTTTATCTGATTAATTTGAGCAAAATATGCATCATTTTTTAATGTTATAATCTTTCCCATACATTTGTGTTACTATTGAACCTTAATTATTATTCAAAATTAATTTCAGGAAATTCCTCGAACGGTGTTTTCCAATCAATGTTATATTTTTCTTTTAAAAAATATTTCTTGAATTCGCATTTTTCTCGCAAATCTTTAGGATTATATTTCATTCCAAATTTATTTATGATTTCAAAATCTGCTAAATCATAAAATCTTCTCGAATGAACATTTTCCATAACTTCAGGGAAATATGAATTTTCATTACAAAAATAATAGATATACATTGTTGAAATTTTGTTAAAAGAAACTACTCGACAACTATTTAATAGCTCTTTGTATTGATGATTTTTATCGACATTTAAATTTTTTTTAAAATATGAGCCTTCGTCAATCATTATATAATACAAGTGTCTTAGAAAATATTTCCCTTTTAACTGATTAAAAATTTTTATTTTTTCAATAAAATTATCCAAAAATAGTTGTGGGCTAATGCTATACTCTTCATAATTCAGCTTAGGATCAAAAAAATGTAAATATTCAAACAAATAAATTAATTCGGTTTTTTCTTTAACCCAATCGTTTGTTATTGAAAGTTCTCCCGAATCGTAGCGGCGAATTGTTTCGAACTCAAAAAATAATCTCTCTAAAAAGAAAGAACCAAAGTCAATACAGAATGGTTCACAACCCTCAACTGTATTGATAAATCGTCGAATTTTTATGTCAAATATGCGATTTGTCCTATTATAATTTCTCCATTTCATTCGTAAATCATATTCTTTGGGATTTAAAATATATTCTTGTAGAACTTCATCGAAAATGATTTTTGCATTCATATAAATACTTTTTTAATTATTTGAGTCGATTTATTAAGATTCATTTATTCTTTCTTTTCATCCAAAATTTTCCATTTGTTTTTGTATCTATTGAAAATGTTATAATCTAACTTCAACATAGTAAACCAAATGGTAAACCCAGCACTTTTGCCATAACAAGAAAGTAAACTTTCGACAACTACATTATACGGAATTATATAAAATATATCTTTCAATTTGGGGTTGTTCAAAATTACATAATCACCTTCATCGACTTTATCGGTATCGTGGCAATAGTAAGACATTAACTCCATTGGTTTTTTACAAATTTTTGAAAACGCATTCTTATAACCCAAAACATAACTTCTAATATGAATTCTTAATGTTATATTGTTTTTGTTGATTAAAATATCGCTTCCAGAAATATCCGTTCTTATTTTCCAACCCATTTTTACAAGTTTGTAACATGTGGCATAAAAAACTATATAATCTTCGTTTTCTATTTTTTTAAAGACTGTTTTATTACCGAAATTATCTCGAATATTATATTGAGTAAATAAAGAGGCGTCAGGTTTTAAATTTATTTTTATGGGAGAATTTAGGTAGTCGTACATACAAAATTATATTTGTTACTTTATCTCGGAATTAAGGAAAATGAGGCTGTGTAAAAAGTAAATTTTTTCTGTCATCCTGAACGCAGTAAAGAATCTAAATAATTAAAATATAACACATTAAGATTTCTCGCATTCGCTCGAAATGACAACCTTAACACTTTTTACACAGCCTCTTTTTAATGATGTTTGTAATTATGTTTATTAAGAATCCGTTTTTGATTCACTAAATAATTACACAATCGGAATGTAAATTTCAGTTTTTAGATTTTCGGGTTTTGTCTTTTTAGGTTCGTTTAAATACAATTCAAAACAAGGCTGTTCGTTTAATTCGTATCCACTTTCGGGCAACCATTTTTTATAAATAGCATCGTAGGTTTGTTGAAAATTTTCGTATGGTCCTTTGTGCATAAATACGGCATATTTTCCACCAACTATTTCTTTTACGCCAATTTCACCTTCCGGCTTTATGTCTTTAGAAATTACAATACATGCTTCGTAGCGTAATTTTTCTGAATCGGTTATGCTTGGGTCATCGTGACTAATTCCAATGAATTCGGTTTTCCAACCAAACAATTTTTTGGCTTGTGCAAATTCGCAAACTTTGTCCCAAGCTTTGCCTGTGCCTTCGTCACTATAACTTCCAATTGATTGTACAAAAATTACTTTCTTTGTTTTTACCATTTTAATCGATGGTTTCAACTTAATGTTTTCTGATAATGTTGTCATTGTTAAATAATTTATTTGGTTAAAATTTGTGTGTCGTTCTTTGAACTCAGTTGGAGGACAAGCAAATCTTTTTTGAAACGCTTTATTGAAAGACGAAGGTATTTCATAACCCACTCTTAATGCAATTTCGTTAATTTGTAGATTCGAGTAAAGTATAAGCGAAGCAGCAGTTTCAATTCTCGTTCTTACAATATACGAACCCAAAGACTCGTTAAGGTGAGCTCGAATTATACGATGGAAATGAAAGGGCGAAAAACACGAAATTTCAGCCAATTGGTTTAAATCCATTTCTTCGTCTAAATGACTACTGATATACGCAATCACTTTGTTGATTCTTTCGTAGTAGATTTTTGTTGTTTCCTCTTTGTTCATTTTAAATTTGAATTAACAATGCAAATGTAAATTGACGATAATTAAATTGATTTTCCAATCTTGCTAAATTACAAAAAGTAAAAAAACAATTACATTTTAAGGAATATTTCGTAATATTGTTGAGGTCGTAGTAACCGCTTAAAATTTATAAAATAAAGTTCAAAATAAAATTGAAATTATGCACAATGTTCACGCAAACTTCGATTTAACAACATTCAATACATTTGGGATTAAAGCCCATTGCGATTATTACATTCCATTTACCGATGTTTCGAAACTACGGTCTATCATCTATAACGACAAAAGACTAAAGAGTTTACCAAACTTTGTACTTGGAGGCGGAAGCAATATTTTATTTACCAAAAACTTTAATGGGCTTATTCTTCATCCTTTGATGAATGGTCTCGAAAAAGTTAACGAGGACAACGATTTTGTGTGGATAAAAGCTGGAAGCGGAGTTGTTTGGGACGATTTTGTACAATATGCTGTCGAAAATAATTATGGAGGAGTCGAAAATCTTTCGTTAATTCCGGGAAATGTTGGAGCTTGTCCGGTACAGAATATAGGAGCTTACGGAGTCGAAGCAAAAGATGTGATTGATAAAGTGTATGCCGTAAAAATTTCTGATTTCTCGACAAAATTATTTTCAAATGCCGAATGCAAATTTGATTATCGCGATAGTATTTTTAAAAATAAACTTAAAGGACAATATTTCATAACCAACGTAACTTTTAAATTAAGCAAAAAACACAAACTCGTTACCAATTATGGAAAGGTTGACGAAGAATTAAAAAAATATCAAGAACAAAACATTCAATCGGTTCGGAATGCAATTATTGCAATAAGAAGAGAAAAATTACCCGACCCGAAAGAAATTGGAAATGCAGGAAGCTTTTTCAAAAATCCGATAATCGACCAATCAAAAGCCGAGCAAATTAAACAAGAATTTCCAACCATTGTTTTATACAGCGTAGATTCGCAACAATACAAAGTAGTAGCAGGCTGGCTAATTGAGCAATGCGGATGGAAAGGAAAGCAAATTAACCATGTTGGCGTTCATAAAAATCAAGCACTCGTTCTGGTCAATCACGGAAAAGCAACCGGAAACGAAATCCTTGAATTATCAAACAACATTCAAGAATCCGTCATGCAAAAATTTGGTATTCAAATAAATCCGGAGGTAAATATTTTGTAGGTAATCCATTATACGTACATTCTTTCGAACATTGCAATATCTTTCTTAATATCCAAATCCGACTGATTAACACAATAAAACAAGCCTTTTTCGTGAAGATATTTTCCAAGATATTCTTGCTCGGTTTGACCTGGTGTGGGAATTATGATGGCTTTTTTATGTAATGTTGCTAAATCCATGATGGTTGAATATCCTGCCCGACAAATCACTATTTTCGACGATAAAATCTCTCTAGCAAGTGTTGTCGCATTCAAATGTGAAATAGAAAAAACAGAACTGTAAATCTGTTTCGTAATTTGTTCATGTTCAGGTTTTCCCTGAACAATTAAACATGGTATAGGCACATTTTTAAGTTGACTGATAATTTTATCTTCCAATATGGTTCTGTGTGGCTCGGGTCCCGAAAGAATCACAAGCATTTTTTCCTTCACTTCAGGCATATTTTCAGGAACTTGGAATCGACTTTTAATTCCAATACATTTAGCATTCTTAGGGAGTTTATATTTGTGTGATAAATCTCCCGATAAGTTATTTTCTTCGCTAAAATCAGGAATCCAACACTCGTCGAATTTATGAATAAACCAACCATTAAATTTGTACAACAATTTTTCAAACCATCGAACACTTTTCGGAAGTTTAATCATTATTTGATGTGTAATGAAGATGGAATGTACTTTCTTATTCCATAGTCCGAACCGATTATCGGAAATCACAACATCGATTTCGTAATCGCTTATAATTTGTTTCAGTTGTTGGTGCTCTTTGAATATTTTAAACAAGATATATGGAATCGCTAAAAACAACTTTAGTATTAAAAAGTTTTTTGAATACCGCACATTGAACGATGGAAATAATATGTAATTAATGTCCGGAAATTCCTCAACAAGTAGCGAAATGATTTGTTTATCAGCGGCGACAAAAAGTTTATTATTTTTAGCAATTAAGTCACGAATAATCGGAATATCGCGAGTTGCGTGACCCAATCCCCAATTAAGCGGACAAACTAATATGCGTTTGTTCTCAATCAATTTAGCCCGAAACAATTACATTGATATTCAGTTCTCTTGCCTTATCGGCAATTCGATTGAGTTCATCAAGCGAAATTTTCACCAATCCACTTGCTGGAGTTTCTCTATCAAGAGAATAAATCATTAAATTTTTTGGTTTAATTTTTTTCAAGGCTTCGAGCCATGCGTCAATTTCTTCCTTACTCGTATTATCAATCGGAAAATCCTTGTTAAGGCTTTTTAAAAACATGGTTTGGATGTAAACATTTCCATTGAATGAACTTAGTTTTTGGATGATATTTTCGATTGAATACTCAAATTGTGGTCGATTGATAATATTGATTGTTTTCTCAATTCCGGAGTCAAGTTTAAGAATATTCATATCAACTTTTTTCAGTGCTTCAAACACTTTTTCTTTATGAAGCATGGTGGCATTGGAAAGAACCGAAATTTTTATGTCTGCGAAATACTTGTTTTTTATGGCAATAGTTTCGTCAATAATTTCAGAAAATTGAGGGTGAAGCGTAGGCTCACCGTTTCCGGCAAAGGTTATTACATCAATCGATTCACCATTCTTTTTATAGTTCGAGAGTTTTTCGTCTAAAGCCTTTATGATTTCCCCTTTTTTATAAAACGAAATGCCTTTATACTTGCTTTTATCAGACCAGCCGCACTCGCAATAAACACAATCGAAATTGCAATATTTTACATCTAAAGGAAGTAGGTTTATTCCTAAGGAAATGCCTAATCTGCGGCTTTTAACCGGACCAAAAATTATTTTATCAAAAAGAAATGTTGCCATATTATTCTACATTATCGTAATAAATATCGTCAAATAGTTTTCGAATATACAAAATACTTGACATTTCGTCGATTTTTCCGTTAGACCACCAAAATACAGGGTTGTCGATAACCACACCATCTTTATATTTCAACAACGAACGTTTGTTCCCATTTGGATAAAATTCAGCCCAAATGCTATCGCGAACGCCATTTTTACAAAAACCCAATTCGGCAATTTGCCCGTTTTTATGCCAACTAATCCATTTATTTTCGAGTATCCCGTTTACAAAAAACGATTTCTCTTTCATGTTTCCGTTCTCGTAATATGAGAACCAATAGTCTTCGGGTACGGCTTCAATAAAATATTGCTGAACACTAACTTTTCCGTTTTTATACCAAAATGTCTGTTTTCCGTGCAAAACATCCGACTTGAAATTTGCTTTCGATTTCATTTGTCCGTTTCTGTACCACGAAACCATCTGCCCATTTATCTTATCATTTTGGTATTCAATTTCTAATTTTTTATGCCCATTTCGATATCCATAAATATGAGTTCCGACACGTTGATTTTCAGAGTTAAACTCTCCCGAAAACTTGTTGTTTCCATTTTTCCAACATTCGTTTATTGGCTGTCCGAAAAGAGGAAGTTCACTTATAATAAACAATATTATTAGGACAATCTGTCGCATTTAAATCGTTTTGCTGAGAATATTAATGAAATCAAAATTAACAACTCTCTGTAAAATTATCGGCAATATAATCGATTATTTCGACACATTCTTCATGTGTTTTTGCTGTTAAAAGTTTAATTCGTGTTTCACGAAAGTTTGGAATATTGGTGAAATATTTAGCAAAATGTCGCCGCATATGAATAACTCCACCATAATCGCCTTTAATTTCAACCGATTTACTCAAATGTCGTTTTACAAATTCACATTTTTCTTTTATACTAATTTTAGAAACTGTTTCTCCAGTATCGAAAAAATGTTGTATCTCTCTGAATATCCAAGGGCGACCAATCGTTGCTCTACCAATCATGATGGCATCAACTCCATATTTATCGAACATTAATTTTGCTTTTTGTCCACTATCAACATCGCCATTTCCTATGATTGGGATTTTCATTCGAGGATTATTTTTCACTTCTCCAATTAATGTCCAATCGGCTTCGCCAGTGTACATTTGAGAGCGTGTACGCCCGTGAATAGTTAAAGCTTGAATACCAACATCTTGAAGTCGCTCGGCAATTTCGACAATATTTTTATTATCGTCAGAATAACCAAGCCGAGTTTTGACAGTAACAGGAAGTTTTGTGGCTTTAACAATTGCATCGGTCATTGCCACCATTTTAGGAATGTCGTTCATAATCCCAGAACCAGCACCACGTCGAGCAACCTTTTTTACTGGGCAGCCAAAATTGATGTCAATAACGTCAGGATTGTACTGTTCGACAAATTTTGCAGATTCGACCATTGATTCAATCAAATGACCATAAATCTGAATGCCCATAGGACGCTCATAATCAGCAATTACGATTTTGTTAATGCTTGAATTTACTTTGCGAACCAATGCATCGGAATTTACAAATTCAGTGTACATCATATCTGCACCGAATTCTTTACACAAAATCCGAAAACTCTTGTCGGTTACGTCTTCCATTGGTGCTAAAAACAATGGATACTTGCTAAATGATATATTGCCAATCTTCAACAAATTCCGTAATTTTTCGACTCTAGCACCAAAATATTAAATTAAAAAAATTAAGCTTTTCTAGCTTTTTTTGCTCTCTTTTCTTCTTTTTTTTCTTTTGCAGTTTTTAGAGGCTCTTTTTTAACGTTTTTCTTTGCATCTTGTGATTTTGCCATGATATTTTTGTTTAAATATTATTAATTCGGGAACAGAAATTTATTAAAATATATTGTTGTACTAATGTTTAACTGAGCATTTACCGGCATTTTCGCATTTGGCACATGTGATTCCAATTTTCTGCATTTCTTTATTCTCACCCACATGAGTTTCGGGAAAACTTCCTTTTTTCTTTAAAAGGATTTGAGTGCCAAGAAATAACATTGACACTGCAATTAAAACAACAGATATAATAAATATTTGCAACATTTTTTAAAATTTTACTGATATACCTCCTGTAGCAAGAGCCGAACCTAACCCAAATTCTAAATTCATTCCGATATTATCGGTAAAGAAAAATCTAGTTCCAATAGCTAAGCGATATGCTACGGGCGATAATGGAAATGCAAAATCAGGATTCCAATCCAAGTCCGAAGTTTTAAACTCTATCGACGATAATTTATAGCCAATGCCAAACACTCCGTAAAAATCGACTCTTTCATTTTGTGAAAAATGATAATTTAATCTAGGAACAATTCTTAATCTAGGATTTGAAACTTCATAACTATATGTTTCTGAGGTTACTTCGTCAATATCTGTCCATGATACCGACGAATTTGCATACACAACGTCTATACCAAGTCCTAAATTATCTGACAATAAATATTCAACTCGACCGCCTAAAGGACCAATGCTATTAATATTTACATTCTCGTCGAATGCTCCGTCAACGTAAAATGCCTTCATGGTTCCGGTAACCAAATTAGGCCAACCATAAAACCCATCAATCAAAATTGTTCCTTGCTTAACTGCTTGTGCATTAGACTTATTTGAATTTAATATTCCTAATGAAAAGAATAACATAAGAATTAATATTAGTCTTCCTTTTTTCATTTTTAGTTTTTTTAGTTTGTTAAAGATAATAATTATACGAATATCATCGTCAATTCGTCATAATAAAATTATCCTACACTGCCTTCCAAGCTAATTTGTAATAATTTTTGAGCTTCGACCGCAAATTCCATTGGAAGTTGATTTAGCACCTCTTTAGCATATCCATTCACAATTAATCCGATAGCATCTTCGGTAGAAATTCCGCGTTGATTGCAATAAAATATTTGATCTTCACCAATTTTCGATGTTGTTGCTTCGTGTTCAACAATCGACGAATTATTATCTACTTCGAGATAAGGAAAGGTGTGAGCTCCACACTTATCGCCTAAAAGTAAGGAATCGCATTGTGAAAAATTTCTAGACTTTTCGGCATTTTTCATAACTTTTACTAAACCACGATAGGAATTTTGACTCTTCCCTGCTGAAATTCCTTTTGAAACAATCGTACTTTTCGTATTTTTTCCTAAATGAATCATTTTGGTTCCGGTATCGGCTTGTTGCATATTGTTTGTAACGGCAACCGAATAAAACTCTCCAACCGAATTGTCGCCTTTTAAAATGCAACTAGGGTATTTCCAAGTAATTGCAGAGCCGGTTTCGACTTGAGTCCATGAAATTTTAGAATTGTTTCCTTTACAAATTCCTCGCTTAGTTACAAAATTAAAAATTCCGCCTTTTCCGTTTTTATCTCCTGGATACCAATTTTGAACCGTAGAGTATTTTACTTCGGCTCTTTCCATTGCAATTATTTCGACAATTGCGGCATGTAGTTGATTTTCATCTCGTTGCGGAGCGGTACAGCCTTCTAGATAACTTACATACGAATCGTCATCAGCTACAATTAATGTTCGTTCGAATTGACCTGTGTTTGCGGCATTTATCCTAAAATATGTCGAAAGCTCCATTGGACATCGAACGCCTTTTGGAATATAACAAAACGAACCATCGCTAAATACGGCACAATTTAAAGCGGCAAAAAAATTATCGGTGTAAGGAACCACTGAGCCAAGATATTTTTTAATCAAATCGGGATGCTCTTTAATTGCTTCGCTCATTGAACAAAAAATGATTCCTCGTTCAGCTAGAGTCTCGCGAAAAGTAGTTTTGACCGATACGCTGTCCATAACGGCATCAACAGCAATACCCGATAGTCGTTTTTGCTCGTCAAGTGGAATGCCAAGCTTGTCGAAAGTATCTTTTATTTCAGGGTCGATTTCGTCTAAACCTCTAGGGTTTTCTTTCGTTTTTGGAGCTGCGTAGTAAATTATTTCTTGAAATGATATTGGGGGAATATTCAAATGAGCCCATGTTGGCATTTTCATTGTAAGCCAATGGCGAAAAGCTTTTAATCGGAACTCAAGCATGAACTCTGGCTCTCCTTTTTTCGACGAAATCAATCGAACAACATCTTCACTCAAGCCTTTTGCAATAAATTCGGTTTCAACATTTGTAGTGAATCCATATTTATATTCATTTTGTGTTACTTCGTCGAGTATTTTATCCTGTTCTTTTTCCATATCTTTACAAAGAATTTTATTTCTTGTTTTGATTTAATCTAAATAAGAACAAAATTAAGAAAAATAATTTAGATTTTTTACATTTATATACTTTAATTAGCAAAAATGGAGAATACAAAAAATAATGCAACAAAACTTTCGGAACTTGGCGAATTTGGATTGATTGATTATTTAACGAAAAATATAAAACTACGTCATAAACAAACAATTAAGGGAGTAGGGGACGATGCTGCAATCTTAAAGTTTGGAACAAAAAATATTGTTGTTACAACCGATTTGCTTACTGAAGGTGTTCATTTCGATTTAATTTATTTTCCATTAAAACATCTTGGATATAAGGCTGTTGTTGTGAATTTATCAGATATTTATGCAATGAATGCAAGTCCTAAACAGATTACGGTTTCGATTGCAATTTCATCAAAATTTTCCTTAGAAGCTGTTGATCAACTATATCAAGGAATTTATTTAGCCTGCGAAAAATATAATATCGACTTAATAGGTGGCGATACAACTTCTTCGCTTACAGGACTGACCATAAGCATTACGGCAATCGGAGAAATCGAAAAAGAAAAAATCACGTACAGAAATGGGGCTAAAGAAAATAATGTAATTTGTGTTTCAGGTGATTTGGGCTCTGCTTACCTCGGTTTGCAACTTCTCGAAAGAGAAAAAATGGTTTTTAAAACAAATCCTAATGCGAAACCAAAATTTGATGGATACGACTATATTCTCGAACGACAGTTAAAACCGGAAGCTCGCAAAGATATTATTGAGTTTTTGGCTATCAACCATATCGTTCCAACTGCAATGATTGATGTATCTGATGGTCTTTCATCTGAATTGTTGCATATTTGCAAACAGTCGGATGTTGGCTGCAAAATATTCGAAGATAAAATTCCTTTCAGTCCTATTGCCAAAGATATGGCAGCAGAACTTAACATTGATCCAACAGTTTGTGCATTAAATGGTGGCGAAGATTACGAACTTTTATTTACGATTTCCTTAGACGATTATAATAAAATTAAAAACGACCCAAATATTACACCCATAGGACATATTACCGAAAAATCATTGGGACTAAACCTTATTGCTCGAGATGGTACAGAAGTCCCTCTAAAGGCTCAAGGTTGGAATTCTTTTAACAACGAAAAATAATCGTTATATCCATGTCTAAAGTTCAAAAAAATAATTTTAATTTCATAACTTTGACTGGTTTGTTTGCAAAACAAATTAGTCATTTATCACAAAAACAAGCAATTATCGCAATTTATTAAAATTATGAATTCGAAAAATATACTCATCTTGATTTTTTTTAGCCTGATCTTGGGTGCTTGTGCTCCAAGCCGAATAGTAAAGCCCCTAGCAAAGGGCGAAAAAGATGTTTCGTTTTCGCTCGGTGGACCGCTAATTGGCTTTGCTGGAACTACTATTCCTATTCCTTTTACTTCGTTGTGCGGAGCATACGGAGTGAAAGAAAATCTTACCGTATTTGGCTCGCTTCATGTAACCTCATTGGCATACGGAGTTTTTCAAACCGATTTGGGAATTGTACGCGAAATGATTGCTCAAAAAGGTTTTATTCCAGGTATTTCGATAGCTCCTACAGCCAATTTAATGTTCGATAAATGGGAAAGTACGTTTAGTTTTTATCCGGCAATCGATTACAATTTTTATTGGAACTATAAACAATCGCAAAATTATTTTTACGTGGGCGGTACTAATTGGTTCGAATTGCGTTCAACTCGTGCTCACGAAGAAACCCAACAACAGCATTGGATTCCTGCTTTTCAAATTGGGCACACTTTTAAGCGACCAAAAATGTCGTACACAATTGAAGCAAAATACATTAATCCATTTGTCAGCAACAACAATATTATTGTCGATTACAGAAGTTTTGGCGATAAAGGCACAATCGGAATTTATATTGGGATAAGTAAACGATTTTAATCATGAGACACAGCATAATTTTTTTAACCCTAGTTCTTTTATCTTCTTGTTTGCGACTCGACGATAATTTGTACAACAGCGACAACACAATTTCGGAATACAAATTCGACAATTACGAAGGCGAAGTCGATTTTGTACTTGATACAAGTTACAAAATTCCCGAAAATAAATTTTTAATGTTTACCTTAACTTCTGACGACGAAGGAGACAAAGCCGAAATTTATGCCGTTTACTTAGGCGACACATCTACCATTTCAGAAGACACCGTTATCATGTATTGTCATGGCAACAAAGACCATATGGATTTTTATTGGCAACGAGCAAAGTTATTGGCAAATGTTGGAGGAAATTGTCATTATGGAGTCATGATGATTGATTATCGAGGTTTCGGACTATCAGAAGGAGTTACCACCGAGTCGGGGCTTTATGCCGATGTAAATGTATCCTTAAATTGGCTTAAAAATAAAGGATTAACAAATGACCGACTTGTGATTTATGGTTTTAGTTTGGGCTCAGCTCCAGCTACTGAAATGTCGGCCGAAAACTATTCCATGAAACCTTCTAAACTCATTCTCGAATCTCCATTTGCTTCGGCAGAAGTTATGGTACACGACGCTTCGAGTTTGGCAATTCCATCGTCGTATTTTACTAATTTAAAAATCGATAATGCCGAAAAAATAAAAAAAGTTAACCAACCTTTTTTGTGGATTCACGGCGTTAACGATGCTTTTTTAGCCATGGAAACTCATGGTGAAATTATTTACAAAAATTACAATGGAGAATATAGCGAAGCTGTAAGAGTTGACGGAGCCGACCACGGCGATGTGCCAAACACCATGGGTTTTGTTGAATATATGACCGTAATCGATAATTTTATAAAAAAATAATGCTCGTAACCATTCCAATAACCATTGTTGAAGTAGAGGAAGATGGCTGTCATTTATTCGTTGAATGTTTACTCAACAATATTCAGCCGATAAATCTTATTATCGACACTGGGGCTTCAAAAACGGTTTTTGATTCAACTTTAACTCAAAATTTCGCCGAAATGGTTTTGAAAGAAATGGAAATAAAGTCAGCCGGAGTTGGTGGCGATGTTACATTAAGCGAATTTGCGAATATCCCGAAATTACAAATTGGTTCATTTGAAATGGTAAATTTTGAAACGGTACTAATCGATTTGTCGCATATAAATCAAATCTACGAACCCATCATCAACCGAAAAATATGGGGTTTGATTGGTGGCGACTTTCTATTGAAATATAAAGCTACAATTGATTATCGAAAAAAAGAATTGATTCTCAGAATTCGAAAAAATAAGGTTGATTCTTTCAATCGTGGGCAAATATAGAGACGATACGCTCAGTCATAATTGCTTTGAAATTGCAAAAAAGCAGTACATTTTTTAAATGCACTGCTTTTATCAGATAAAACAGATTAACCATTCTAATTCATTTCAATCAACCAATAACTATTTATTTCATTATTTATAACAATTCTAAGTAAATATGTTCCGGCTGCATAGCCTAAAGATTTTGCACTAAAATCGTAACGATAGGTTCCTTTGTTTTGATTTCCGTTGTAAATCGTATGAATGTGTTGTCCAGTGAGTGTATATACTTCCAGCGACATTTGCGAAACGTCTTTCAACTCATAGTTGATGGTTGTATTTATTTTATACGGATTTGGATAGATTTTAAAGTTCACATTTTCTTTTTCTATGCTCAAATATGCTGATTCTTCTCCGTTTTCTTCGGAAATAATTTCTTGTATTCCGTTGGAACTTCTCGTATTATTTTCATCTTCGTTTGTGGTGATATTTCGTGCTGATAACATCGGTGCTGCTTTTTCGAGTTCTAAAATCCAAACTGCTCCTTTGTCCAAACCGCCATCATCACTTGTGTTTGCTCCTACGGCTATATTAAACTTTCCATCGTTTGCAAAATCGCCAAGTGCGTTTACCGATGCTCCAAATCTGTCGCCTGAATTTATTCCTGCTAAACAGCCTTCGGTTCCGCTTATCTTTTGATAATCGTTGACGGTTCCGTCGGAATTCAAAAACAGCACCCAAACAGCTCCGTTGTCAATTCCGCCATCGTCGGTAAATACGGCTCCTACTATTATGTCAACTACTCCGTCTCCATTTATGTCGTCGGTGGCTCGAATGTTTTCTACCGATACTCCAAAATAATCGCTTGTATTTATTATTCCGTCGAATACATTATCGCTTATTTTGTTGAAGTTTTTTACGGTTCCATCGGTATTTAAAAACAATATCCAAACGGCTCCTTTTTTCAATCCATCATCGGAATCTTGGTAGGCTCCAACGGCTAAATCAATGATTCCGTCGCCGTCTAAGTCGCCTAAATTGGCTAAACTTACTCCGAATTGGTCGTTGGTGTTTAGTCCGGCATCGAATCCAGCTTGATTGTTTCCTATTTTGGTATAATTTTTTACGGTTCCGTTTGAGTTCAGATACATCAAATAAATAGCTCCTTTATCGGCATCTTGTCGTCGCATGCCTACAACTATATCCAACACTCCGTCGTTGTCGAAATCGCCAATAGGTGCACATGCACTTCCAAATGAGCCGTTCTCAGGAATGGTCTCATCAAATCCACCTTCTAAATCGGATATTTTTTGATACCATTTTACCGCTCCATTGTTGTTGATTGAAACAATCCACAATGCACCGTGATAGGCTCCGCCGTCAAAATCCCATTCTGCTCCTATGGCTAATTCGGTAATTCCGTCAAAATCTAGGTCTCCAATGGTGTCGATTCTGTTTCCGAATACGCTCAAACTTCCTGTCGGTATTTCGGGCGATGATATTTTATGATACGATTGTACGGTTCGGTCGCTATTCATAAACAACACGTAAGCGGCTCCGTTGTCTTGACTTCCGTCGTCGTCGAATGAGGCTCCTACTACTAAATCTTTTACGCCATCTTGATTCAGGTCTCCAACGCATGCAATGGCTGAACCAAAGCGGTCTCCGTTGCTTAAAATTACGTTTAGGTCGCCACTGGTTTCACTTATTTTCCATTGATTTTTTACCATGCCTGGCTCGTAGTTCGATTCTAGCAAATAGCTTGTTTCTACTTTACAATTGTTTGCATCGGTTACAGTTAGAAGATAGATGTTGGACGTTAGAAGTTGGAGATTAGAAGTAGTTGCTCCAGCATTCCAATTGTAAGTGTATGGCGATATTCCGCCCGAAACAGTTACGGAAATGCTTCCATCGCTGTTGTTGCAGGTAGGTTGAGTTATGGTTTCTGCTACGCTGATTTCGTACGAAAGATTTACATTTATTTCGGTCTCTGACCATTCTTTCAGGGTTTTGTAGGTATCGGCTATCAAGGCTTCTCCCGACTCTAATTGTATGGTCAAATGAAGTAGTGCGTCGAATGGATTTACATCAATCAACATTAGGTTAAATTCTCCGTTTGCGTTGGTGCTAAATGGTTCTGCTACTGTGCTTATGCTTGCATTTTCGTCGGCAAAAACTAGATTTAGGTTTGCTGCGGGGGTGTTTCCGCATGAATATACAACTCCCGAAATTAGCAAGGTGTCGTGTGTTATTTCTCTTGGCAACACTATTTTTTCGTTAAACGGAAGGCTGTCAACTTGCGAAAGGATTGCTCTTGAGAGTGAACTTGCTTTCGACGAATAGTCTTCGATTAGTGTGTAAAGCGATTGTTTTTCGGTTTCGCTGATTTCTGAAATTGTACGTCCCTGTAAGGCTAAATTTGCCAAAATCGAGTAATACGTGTTCAATTTGTTGTATTCGGCTGTTTCTTCTTCTGTGAGCGGAAACATATTTGGTATTTGGCTTAACAAAGTAAGTGCGTCTTGTGGTCGGTCTAAACTCAAATACAATGAAACTAAACTGTATGTGTTTTCCAAGGTTTTGATTTGTGTAAACACATCAATCAGCATGGCATCATTTTCAGCGATGGTGTCGGATAGATAATATTTGCTTATGTCGCCAACTAAATTATCTCTTTCGAGTGTTAATTGGGTAGCTGAACTTATTAAATTGTCTAGTTCAGAGGGCACGTCTTTGTTTGCTAATATTTCATAAATCATTTCGTTGCTCAATGCATCGGTTCTTTCTGCCAATTGCTCGGCTACATATACCGAATTTGCTGAATGTGGATTTTCTACCAATACATCGGTTACGGTTTGTGTACTGTAATTATCGTTGCTTGCTAAGGCTCCCATTACCAATTCGCTCAAGTATGGCGAAGCTCGTAAGAGTTTTCGTTTTACATTGTTGATGTTGTTGGCTCGCTCAATTTGGCGTAGCAAATTATCGGTGTTGCCATCGTCAATAGTGTGTTCTAAATAGTTTTTCAATTGTTTCAAATCTATTGATAAGGAATGAGTTTCTGTTAATACAAGAGATGGATTTATTCGTCCTGTATTGTCTATATTTGATGGGCAATTATCTTCGTATGCATAAGCCAAGTCTACACCTATTTTGTTTATTCGAGATGGATGGCTACAGTATGGGTTTGTAACATCCCCACTTCCATTACTTGAATTATAGTAATAATAAGAAATATGAGCATAATCTTCTGTTGGATTCATATAAAAATCTGAATATGGAATACTTGCTGTACAAGGGTGATCAAATAAATTTCCTACCGGCTTTGTTACAGACCCCTGATAATAATTCATACTATATTTTCCACTTGATGTTATTGAATATTTATTATTTGTAAAAGAATTGCAATTGTAGATTGAACCTCTATTACGAGCTAAAGTAAAAGGTATTAAAGCCCTACCATCTGTTGACAAAGTTTCTTCGGGAGCATTATACATATTTGATGTTGCAAAAGGTAAATCTTCAAACGTATTTTTATAAATAGTGTTTATTTGACTATTTGTATTCTCAATTGCGAAGCCCACAATTGCTTGGTCTACCAACTCCAATTTTATTTGTTGTAAATAAATTTTCTTCAATCGTATAATTTCTTGTATTTGATAAATATAAACCATAAGCACTTGTATAGTCATTCTCATCGTATGAATACTCATTAACATCATAGTTGTCATTTATGTACCCAACATAGAATCTATTTGACAAGATATCAATATTACTGAAATTGGCTAATAATGCTCCTCTAAAATTATCTTTAAATTCACAAGATTCTATCTTAATATAAGATGTTTCTCCATAATTTTCACTACAATCTATGCCATAAGTAAGATTTTGAAAAATTGTTCTTATTTTATAATGATCTAGACATGATTCCCCTACATCAAGTAGATGAGAGCAAAGAGGTAATAAATTTACGGATGTAGCTCCAGATATTTTTATTCCTGAACCTCTTGAATTAATATCATAACTTTCTGGGGATTCGTTTTTGAATGTACAAGCTTTAAATGATACCGACTTTACATCTGACAAAACTACAAAGCTCTCTGGTAATATTGAACCTAATATAGAAAAATAGTCGTCGCTAACAAAATCACACGATTCAAATGAATAAACTCTTGTGTTACTATTTTCAATTTTTACAGCTATTCTATTGTTCTTAAATGTAGCGTTTGTCACACTTAATTTTGCATCGTCTTGAACTAATACGCCTATATCTGCTTTTTCTATTGTAGCTCCATTTTTTAATATTACTTCACTACCTAATTCGGCTATAATGCCTTGCCACAAATTATCGTTACATGCAAAATTATTACTTAGTTTTGTTCCATCAAGAATTAATGTTGCTCCTTGTTCAACATATATATTTTTACCTTCTGACATAGTGATATCTGCACGAATATCTAATGTATTACCCGTTGCGATTCGAATATCTCTATTCATACATAATTTGCTTTCCCATTTAGTATAATTATTATCAATAAGCAACTCCGGAGAATTAGCGAGGCAACTTAAATTCGCTCTCCAGACTCCACGACCGGACGTTCCAAGCACAATTTCATTAGACGATTCAACTATCGTAATATCTGGAATAATAACTTCCGGAAATTCTTCAACATTTGAATATTTTTCCCAAGTTGTCGTGTTATCATAAAGATAATATAGTCCAAAATCGGTTCCGACAAATAAAATACCGTTTGAATAATTATATTCAATTGTATTAACAGGAATATTTTCAAGGTTATATGATATATTAGTCCAGCTTTGTCCTTTATCTGTTGTTTTGTAAACTTTTTGACCATCAGAAAAACGACCAAAGCAAATAAATATTTCATTATCATTTATTGGATTTATGTCGATATCAGTTACAGGAGTATTTGTTAAATCAACATCCAAGCCTATCGTGTTTGAAGAATAAATTTCGTTCCAAGTAAGTCCATCATCAGAGGATATTGCTATATTACCATCCTGAACATAATTTTCTAAATTGCCACCATAAACCTGATGAGAACAGACAATTGTATATGGCACTTGTTTTCCAATATCAAAAGCATTAACAATACCTCCAGAATTTGGATAAATATTTGAAATCGTTACTCCTCCATCTGAAGTCTTTTTTAAACCCCATTGATCAAAGAAAAATGTTTTTTCCAACATAGGGTGTTTTTTTATTCTTGCATCATATTTTTTTAATGAATAAGACGTACCAAAGTTGTATCCAGAAAAAAAAGATTTAGTTGTTCCAGTAACAGTCATACCATCGGATTCTGAACCATTTGCACTAAGCATAATTAATTCGTTTGTTGCGTCGATAGCCATGGCTCCGCCATCGCCACTTAAAACATTTCTCCACGTTCCATTCTCATCTCTTACCCAAGAATGATTATCAGTAGTTCCTCCTCCCATCACTTCAGGGTTACTCTCAGATACATCAAAACCCATAAATTGTAATATACATAAATTGCCATTAATAGATCTCCACTGACCTATATTTGTACCACTATTCCTACAAATTCCTCCATCAGTTGCAAAAAAGACAGGCAAACCATCTGTAGTGTTACTAAAAGCAATATCTCGTAAATCATCATGAACATAATCGTCAGGAATTTGACTAAATGTACTTGAACCATTGATTTTAATAAATGGTTTCATTCCCCCCAAATACATATCTCCATTAGGTGCAAATTTTAATTCTGCAACATAGTTGCAAGCATTTCCAAATTGATTTAATGTTCCCATAGTAACCCAATCCGTTCCATTATAATATTTTATATCATCAGGTCCATTATTGGTGCTATGATAATCAGGAGTTCCCACTAGAACATAAAACCTATTATCTGCTAAATTATAATCGACACAATAATAAAAACCAAGGTCAGTTGGATCTACTTCACTTGTAATATCATTATATGTTTGCCCACCATCTTCGGAGTTGTAAATAAAATTCTTCCCTGACAAATATATTTCATCCGAATTAGTTGGATTTATTTCCATTTCCCAAAGTTGAGCGTCAAAATCTAATTCGGTATATACCCAGCCATCTGTACCTCTGTAATCCTTTCTAAAAATACCCCTATTCGATAATAAATACATTATGTTTGAATCATTTGGGTCAAACATAATATTTGTTAAAAATATTTCATCTTCCGGATTTACTTCCATTTCTAGCTCCCATGTTTCCCCACCATCAATGCTTTTAAACAAACCCACACTATAATTTCTTGTTGAAACAAGACCATTTGAATAAAAACTCCCAATAAAATATATTATTTCCGGATTTAAAGGGTGTAATTCAATATCATAAGCACCTAAAGAGGCAAATTGTTTTGTAATGCACTCCCATTGAACTTGTGTTGGATTAGCCTCTAATGCATTGGTTGATTTAAACACTCCGCTTCCCATTGTTCCAAGATACACGATACTATTGTCGGTAGGATGAACACAGATGCTTTGACAACGTCCCTGCCAGTTTCTAAAACTCGAAGTTTCAAACGGACCCAATTGCTCCCATTCCATATCTAAATTTGATGTACTTATAGAACGATTTTGCAAACTCGATTCATTAAAATAATGATTTTTCCATGTATCAACATAAGTTGTCATTTTTCCTGATTCATCAACTCTGTTTTCCCAAAATGCACGCCATCGGGCATATCCTTTTTTTTCCTTTTCTGTTGAATTTAAGAGTATATCATTGTCTCTTATTTCAACTTCTTTTATTACTTCAAAAAAATTATCAGAATTATCTTTCAATACTGTTGATATTGTTTGTGCTGAAGCACAAAAACTAATGGCAAACACAAATAGAATAGCATTAAATTTTTTCATACGATATTGATTTAATATTTAATAAGTTTTCCTGTATTCTTTATTTTTTTCTCATCTGTAAGTTGATATATATACAAGCCTTTTTGTAATGAAATTTTTCCTATTTCAAAAAATGAATCATTTGTGATTTCTGTATAAATCACATTACCTGTATTATTAAAAAGAGTTAGTTTAACAGAACAGCTTCCATTATTATCAAAGAATAATTTACTCATTTCATTTATTGGGTTTGGAAATACTCCTTTTTTTATACTTCCTTTTGTACTCTCAATACCAATTACATTATTATAAGTTACGCTAGCACTAATATGATCAATTAATATTCCTTTCTTTTGAAAATCCACATCATCACTTAAAAAATGAAATTTAATAATTGCATATTCAACATCTAGCTCATGGGGATTATCCCAATCCAAATAATAATCAAATGCCGTAAGATTATAGGACGAATTATCTATTGAATGTCCTGAAAAACCCAATATAGTATCTTGAACATATGTAACATTTGAAAAGTCAAAAGATATATTATTGGGTCCATTATTTGCACTATAAACCTCAATTGAATCTAAAAGGTTAACAAAAGTATTCCCTCCATCAAATGAGATTTCAATAAATAATCCATCTTTGAGTGTATCTGTTTCACATTTATAAGTAAAATAGATTCTCATATTTCTCCAAGGGCAATTATTTATTATTGCCCATTCAGGTTTTTGCATATGCACTTCAAAGGAGGAATGATTATTAGGAGGATATGAATAAACCGAATCTGTCATTAGCACTTTTGAATCGGTTGCAGGATATATATATGGTAGCCCCAAGCTTTCATCCCATTCTCCTTTATTAGGAATACAAATCTGCCAAATATCTGTAGAATTAGAATCATTATAATATATAATTCCTGTTGGATTAAAAATATAATCATAAAAATCCATATACTCCGAGAATTCAAAATAATCAGTATAAGAAAAAACAATTGTAGTTAATTTAATATTTTTCATGCTATATGTTGATTGAGCATTAGAATTAACACTTAAAAGAGTAAACAATCCAATAATTACGAATTTTAGAAATATTTTTGTTTTCATATTTGTTACACTAAATTTATACAATTTACAGCATTTAGAAGTGTAAAGCGAATAATTGCTAGTTTTAAAATTCTTTCGTTTATACATTTCTATTCAAACCAAAGTTACACTATTTACGACATATTTAAAAAAAATAATGAGTGCTCGGTAGTGTTAATAAATTTTTCAACAATTTAGTAAACAACAAAATACATGTAAGTCCTTATTGTATATGTGATTTTTAAAAGCGGGTTTTTATCAAAAATGAGCACAATGCTTTTTCATGTTTCACAACACGTGAAATAGGGGGTTCCCTTTTTGGGCTTTTCGACTCTAAGCAAGTTTTTTTATTGTGTCAAATCGTTTTTATTTTACTCAATATTGATTTTTTTCCGGTAGAAAAAGAGAGTTGGATTTAGTAATGCCGATTTGATTTTGGGATTTATGATTTCGAATCGAGATAATCCTAATTTTTTACATCGAGTATCTTTATAATCTTTCTAAATTAACATTGCAATTAAAAATCGGCTTCAAAACTATTTTTCAACATATAATTGAACCTCAAATATTCTTAAATTAGCAGTCATTTTTGAAATTTATTTAAAATTAAATATTAAACCTTATAGAAAATGTCAAAGAAAAAATTTGTTACATGTGACGGAAACTATGCTGCATCGCATATCGCTTATATGTTTAGCGAGGTAGCAGCTATTTATCCAATCACACCATCTTCAAATATGGCAGAAAATGTTGACGAATGGTCAGCAAATGGCAGAAAAAATATTTTTGGAGAAGAAGTAAAAGTAGTTGAAATGCAATCGGAAGGTGGAGCATCAGGTGCCGTACACGGTTCGTTGCAAGCTGGAGCATTAACTTCAACCTACACAGCTTCTCAAGGATTATTGCTTATGATACCAAACATGTATAAAATAGCAGGCGAACTTTTACCAGCTGTTTTCCATGTTAGTGCACGAAGTTTGGCTGCACAAGCCTTATCAATTTTTGGCGACCATTCTGATGTTATGTCGGCTCGTCAAACCGGATTTGCTATGTTAGCAACAGGAAGCGTTCAGCAAATCATGGATATTGCTGCCGTTGCTCATTTAGCTGCAATCAAATCAAGAGTTCCATTTATGCATTTCTTCGATGGTTTCAGAACCTCACACGAGATTCAAAAAGTTGAAGTTCCTGAAGAAGAAGTATTAGCAAAACTATTGGATAGAAATGCCTTGCAACGATTTAGAGACAATGCGTTGAATCCTGAACATCCTGTTACAAGAGGTACTGCACAAAATCCTGATATATATTTCCAATCACGCGAAGCTGCAAATAAATATTACGATGCCATTCCTGATATGGTTGAAGAATACATGCAAGAAATGTCAAAAATTTCAGGTCGTGAGTATCATCCGTTTACATATTATGGAGCACCAGATGCTGAAAATATCATTATTGCAATGGGCTCTGTTACCGAAACTATTAAGGAAACCATCGATCACCTAAAAGCAAAAGGACAAAAAATTGGATTAATTTCAGTTCATTTGTATAGACCTTTCTCAGAAAAATATTTCTTAAAAGTGTTACCAAAATCAGTAAAAAGAATCTGTGTTTTGGATAGAACAAAAGAACCAGGTGCAAACGGAGAACCATTGTATCTTGATGTAAAAGATATTTTCTATAACAAACCAAACGCTCCTATTATCGTTGGCGGTCGTTATGGATTAAGTTCTAAAGACACAACTCCTTCGATGATTATCTCTGTTTATGATAATCTTAAAATGAACGAACCAAAAAACAGATTTACATTAGGTATTGTTGACGATGTTACTTTCTTATCCTTACCAATTTTACCTGAAATTTGTATTTCGTGTCAAGATACTTACGAAGCTAAATTTTATGGCTTAGGTTCAGACGGAACAGTTGGAGCAAACAAAAACTCTATCAAAATTATTGGTGAAGCAACCGATAAATATTGTCAAGCATATTTTGCCTACGATTCAAAAAAATCAGGCGGAATCACCGTTTCCCACTTAAGATTTGGCGACAATCCTATTCGCTCAACTTATTTGGTTAACACTCCTGACTTTGTAGCTTGCCACGTTCCTGCATATCTTGAAAAATATGACATGTTGAAAGGGTTGAAAAAACATGGAACATTCTTATTCAATAGTATTTGGGATGTAGAAGAAACCAAAGAAAAATTGCCAAATCACATGAAAAAATATTTGGCAGATAACGAAATTTCATTTTACATTATCAATGCTACCAAAATAGCCGAAGAAATTGGACTTGGAAACAGAACCAATACAATTATGCAAGCTGCATTCTTCAAAGTTGCAAACGTAATTCCTTACGAAAAAGCTGTTGACCAAATGAAATATGCGATTAAAAAATCGTATGGAAACAAAGGAGAAGATGTTGTTACAATGAACAACAAAGCGATTGACTTAGGCGGAGAAGTAACAAAAATTAACGTGCCAACTGAATGGAAATCGTTAAATGTTACTAAAAAAGTTGATAATTCGTTGCGACCTGACTTCATTAAAAATGTAATGGATCCTATCAATGCACAAAAAGGCGATGATCTTCCTGTAAGTGCATTTTTGAATCGCGAAGATGGAACTTTCCCTGCAGGAACTACTCAATACGAAAAAAGAGGTATAGCTGTAAACGTTCCTGAATGGATTGCAGACAATTGCATTCAGTGTAATCAATGTTCTTACGTTTGCCCTCACGCCTGTATTCGTCCGTTTATATTAAACGAGGAAGAAGTTAAGAATGCTCCTGCTGGAACAAAAACCGTAAAAGGCATTGGCGGAATTAAAGAATATCAATTCAAAATTCAATTAAGTCCTTACGATTGTACTGGTTGCGGTAACTGTGCAGATGTTTGCCCATCGAAACAAAAAGCATTGGTTATGAAACCTCTCGAAACTCAAATAGCAGAACATGAACGATACATGTATATGCACGAAAAAGTAGGTTATAAAGACACCATTCTTGGCAAAGATAAATCCGTTAAAAATAGTCAATTTGCACAACCTTTATTCGAGTTCTCGGGTGCATGTGCTGGTTGTGGAGAAACTCCATATATCAAAACAATTACTCAATTATTTGGCGAAAGAATGATGGTTGCTAATGCAACAGGTTGTTCTTCAATTTACGGTGGTTCTGCTCCAGCAACTCCATATTGTGCAAATAAACAAGGTCATGGACCTGCTTGGGCAAATTCGTTGTTCGAAGACAATGCTGAGTATGGATTAGGAATATCAATAGGAGCTTCTCAACTACGCAATAGATTAGCGTTAAGAATGAAAGCTGCCATTGACACAAATATTTCGGCTGAATTAAAAACTGCGTTTACCGAGTGGTTAGCAGGAATGGACGATGTAGAAAAATCAAAAACAACATCTGCCAGCGTTATTGCTTTATTAGAGAAAGAAAAATCTCCATTAGCAAAAGAAATTTTAGATCTAAAACAATACTTAGTTAAAAAGTCAATTTGGATATTTGGTGGCGACGGCTGGGCTTATGACATTGGATATGGCGGACTTGACCACGTATTAGCATCAGGAGACAATGTAAACGTGTTAGTAATGGACACCGAAGTTTATTCAAACACAGGTGGACAATCATCAAAAGCGACTCCTGTAGGAGCGGTTGCTAAATTTGCTGCATCAGGAAAAAGGATTCGAAAAAAAGACTTAGGAATGATGGCAATGTCTTATGGCTATGTTTATGTTGCTCAAGTTGCCATGGGAGCTAGTCAATCGCAATATTTCAAAGCTGTAAAAGAAGCAGAATCTTATCCAGGACCATCTTTAATTATTGCGTATGCCCCTTGTATCAATCACGGTTTACGTGCAGGTATGGGCAAAACACAAGAAGAAGAAAAACTTGCAGTTGAAGCAGGATATTGGTCAACTTATCGTTACGACCCACGATTAGAAAATGAAGGAAAAAATCCGTTCCAATTAGATTCAAACGAACCTGACTGGAGTAAATTCCAAAATTTCTTAATGGGTGAAGTTCGTTATTCTTCATTAAAGAAAACATTCCCTGAAGCTGCAAAAGAATTATTTGTTGCCGCCGAAGAAAATGCAAAATGGAGATTTAACTCATACAAACGATTAGCCTCAATGGATTTCTCGAAATAATTACTTATTTCAATAATTAAAAACGGACGCTAAAAGGCGTCCGTTTTTTGGTTATAACAATATTGGAAATTAAACTTTTTTCCCAACGTAAAATACATAACCATAAAACTCTTTATACTTGTAATATAATTGAGCTTCGTGCCGTTGATAAGCAACAAAATTTTCGGCAGTTTTATTTCCTGCATATTTTTCAAGAAATACTTTTTGTGCTTCGATTTGTTGAGTGTAGAAATTTTCAATCCAACAGTTTTCGGGCAAAATAAAACTTGCTATTGGAACATAACCTGCTTTTTGCATTTGTGCAACTTTGTTAGCAATAGTGTCAATTTCAGGATAAGCTTCATTCCAAAAAGTATCGATTTCAGCAGGTCTAGTTTCGGTAAACCACGAAGCTTCGGTTACTGCAATGAAACCGCCTTTTTTCAGAAATTTTCGCCATTCGTTTATTCCACGTTCAAAACCAATATTGTAAATTGCTCCTTCTGACCAAATTACATCAAATTCTTCTTCTCTAAAAGGAAGATTTTCCATTGAACCAACGTTGCCTTTTACTCTGTTTTGAAAGTTCAGCTTTTGGGCTTTTTCGTTCAACAAATCAATAAAAAAAGGAAACAAATCAATTGCTGTAATTTTGGCTTTTGTATTTTGGGCTAAAACCATTGTTTGACCGCCTGTACCGCAACCAATATCTGCTATTTTCGATTTGTTTGTTAAATTATCGATAAAACTCAAAGCCTTCACAGTAACTTCCTTGCTACCTGGACCTTGACGTTCTATACTTGAAAAATATTCACAAATTAAATTCATCTCAAATTCGTGAATTGATTTATTTTCGTCGTTCATTTTGTTTAAATTTATTATTGAAAAATAGCAAAAAGTAATTACACTTTGCTAATAATCAAATCGTTATTGATATGTAAATAGAAAAAAACTCGGTAAAAATTTACCAGAGTAAAATTTAAGGGATAAGTTTGGATTTAACATCCAAAACTTATTTACTTTACCAAATCCGAATTAAACTTAAACATCCAATTTTTTTAGAATCAACAAATGTAATAAATTTTTTATTTCATGAAATCAAGGATACAATATTGTTGTAATTTTTTTAAAACAAATATCAAAACGATAGTTCGTTCAACTCATATATAACTCCCCTGTTTCAATATGAGCATAAAATACCCCATCCCTTATTTTAGGGCAAATTATGCGGCAAGAAATATTTATGTGCAAGAAGTTTTAGCAAATAGCTAAATCTTCTTGTTT
>Ga0209417_1000984_pt1 | contig 56738 bp, 58 predicted proteins | sample RifGroF2_FD_184002 | JGI IMG/M metagenome (GOLD analysis project Ga0209417, IMG submission 184002) | Groundwater microbial communities from Rifle, Colorado, USA - Groundwater F2 (SPAdes) (version 2) | ecosystem: Environmental > Aquatic > Deep subsurface > Groundwater | place: Rifle, Colorado... | reverse complement strand
AAATTTATAAGGAATTGCAATACTCGGAAGTTGTTCAGCCATTTTGCTCAGCGTATATTTTTCATTTATGGGTTGCGTAATCGCCGCTACAATTCTAGCTCCGCGTATAGCATCAGGAACTTCTACGACGCAGCATTCTGCATCTGGCGGGAGTAATTTTTCTAAAACATCTTCAACTTTTATCAAGGAGACCATCTCACCCCCGATTTTCAGAAATCGTTTCAATCTTCCAACATGCCAAAGATAACCGTCTTCATCTTTGTAACCCATATCTCCGGTGTCATACCAACCATGACGAATACTTAATGATGTTTGTTCGAAATCATCAAAATATCCTTTCATCACGTTCTCCCCTTTTACAAGAATTTTCCCTATTTCACCAACTTTACACGCTTCTCCTGTCTCATAATTTTCAACCATTACTTGAACACCTTCTATTGGGCGTCCAACACTTCCCGGACGATTATTTTCTAATGTATTAACAGTAATTGCGGGACTTGTCTCTGTCGCTCCATAAGCCTCAAGAAGAACTTTCCCGTGTTTTTCCATGAATGCTTTCCGCAGAGCATCAGGACATTTATCTGCACCGGAGAGAAGAATTCTTGCGGAATCAAAATCGCCTGGTTTGGAATTTCTTAAATAACCCCAGAAGAATGTTGGTGTACCAGCCATGAGAGTAACTTTTTCATCTCGAACTATATCGCAAATTGTTTTAAAATCAAGGGGATTTGCATACGTTACGATCGACATTCCAACCGCCATAGGAACCCAGAGATTTGCGGTTTGGCCAAATACATGGAAGTAAGGAAGATTAGCCAGAAAAATATCATCCGGCGTGAATGAGTAGGCTTTTATCAGGCTTTCATAATTCTGGGTAATATTTCTATGAGTAAGTTGAACACCCTTTGGATCTTTTTCACTTCCACTTGTGAAAAGAATAAGTAAAGTATCATCCTCTTCCCCTTTGTGGATACTCTTTAAGAGAAGCTCGGTTGGAAGACTTGCTTTTAACGCTGCTTTAATTTTATCTAAGATTGAAACGGATTTCATAATATCTTCAAGAAAAACCATCCCTTCTACTTTAGGACAATTAATTTTTTCCAAAAGAGCTTTTGATGTAATAATTGTTTTAAAAGCACATTTTTTTTGCGCGTAAATACTGTTCATTTCTGCGCCGGTAGAATAATTCACCATCACAGGAATTCTCCCATTCATCAAAGTAGCAAGTATTGATAAAACCGCTCCGGCAGAATTAGGCAGCATGATGCCTAAAAAACCGGGTTCATATTTCTCAAACTTTTTTGCAAGCATTAGAGAGCCGATCAACGCTTTTTTGTATGTTAATCTCTTGTTGAGCGTTTTATCAATGATCGCAAGTTTCTTTTCATATTTTTTTGCAACCCGCACAAATTGTTGATGAAGCAGCATTGTAACTCCTTATTTAATTATTTTATTTTAACGGAAACTAGAAACACATTTTAGAGATGAACTTTACACATATATTCTATTTTTATAACTGTAATATATTTATTTAGTTTGTATTTCAAAGAGAAAAAAATCAGATGATGATCGATATTTATTCCCGGATTATCTTTCACATGATTCTCCCCCACTTCAATAAAATGGAAATAATAATAGAATTTTGTGAATTCATTCATTAATTTTACAATCACAATTATTAAATGAAATATTTCTCTACTATCCAGGTGTTAGTATGAAAATCAAGTTCTACCTCCTTTCTTTCTTATTCACTTCCAATTTCATTATTGCAGGCTCATTAGACAGTGTTAGTGTGGGTCCGGGAGTTACCCACTACCACGAGGTTATCGATGCCGGTCCATGGAATATTAATGTTCTTGTTGTCGATCTCAATAACCCATGGCTTAAATTTCAATCGGTAAAATCGGGAGATAAACTTACAGCTTTTGAAAAGACATCTTCAGCGGCAGCTCGCAACAACTTTGAAGGACATAAAGTTGTAGGAGCAATTAACGGAGATTTTTACAATACAAGTACCGGCGAGCAAATAGGAACTCAAATTGTGAACGGTGAACTGCTCAAAGTTACAAATGATTGGCTCAACATCGCTTTCGACATTAATAATAATCCACTGATCGGTATGCAGAGTTTTTCCGGTTCGATCATTACAAGCGACAGCATAAAAAGTATTTCCGGTGTTAATCGTATTCGTGCAACTGATGAGATGATATTCTACAATTCCTTTATGGGAAATTCTACATTTACTAACCAATACGGAACTGAAGCGCGATTACTACCAATTGATAGTTGGCTTGTCAATGATACTATCAGGTGTCTTATTGATACAGTTATGGCTGGTGCCGGGAATATTCAAATCGGTAAAGGTAAAGCAGTTTTATCAGGTCATGGAATATCAAGCGCCTTTTTGACAAATAATTTTCATAAAGGTGATACGGTAAAAATCGTTTTGAATCTCGCTCCAGCATTACCAAAACTCGAACAACTGATCGGGGGAAATACCTGGCTTGTTAAAAACGGGATTGCAAACAGTGATAACGGAGACCGTCATCCGCGAACCTCAATCGGATTTAATCATGATACTTCCAAAATCTTTTTGTTCTCTATAGATGGAAGACAAGCCGCACTAAGCGTTGGAATGTCCTACAAGGAACTAGGTGATTATATGATTAAATGGGGAGTTTATCAAGGTTTGAATCTTGATGGAGGCGGTTCAACAACTATGTTAGTGAGAGATGTTATTGTAAATAGTCCTTCGGATATCGGCGGAGAAAGATCTGTGGCGAATAGTTTATTATTGATCAGTACAGCGCCAACCGGGTCATTAGCTCATTTAAGACTCAAACCTAAAGAGGTATTTTTGATTAAAGGATCAAGCACGAATTTTTCCGCTTCAGGATTTGATCAATACTTTAATCCCGTAAGTATAAGCTCCGGCAGTCTTTTGTGGAGATGCGATTCAACAATTGGAACGGTCGCTCAAAATGGACTTTTTACTGCAACGAACGATACGGTAACCGGCTACATTTATGCTGAAGTTGGTGCTATTAAAGATTCCGCACTAATTCATCTTACAAGAGCCTCTCAGATTGTTTTGGAGCCTAATCCGGTAATTCTGCAAGTAGGTCAATCACAACAAATGAAAGCAACCGCATTTGATAATTATAATAATGTCATACAACTTTCGCAATCAAAATTCAATTGGTCGGTTTTAGGATCATTGGGAACAATAACTTCCGGCGGATATTTTGCCGCAACGAATACCGGGATCGGAGAAATTATTGCTGAATATGATTCTATAAAAGGTTCAGTTCCATTAACAGTAGGAACCGCTGCAACAATGATCATTGACGATTTTTCGAATCCTTCCGGATACACGCTAAGTGGAACTAAAATAAATTTAGCCGGATGTAGTTTTACTCCCGATAATTCAATTTTTGTCTCTCCTTCCTCTTCGGGCAGACTGAATTACAGTTTAACAACGGGTGGTACGAGCGCTTTGTATTTAGCCAAAACAATTCCCATTTCAGGCACTCCTGAGAAATTGAGCATTCAGATTTATGGTGATGGGAAAAAACACTGGCTGCGCGGTGAATTTGCAGATAAAGATAACGAAAAATTTATTCTCAATTTTACCAGTGGTGATCCGGGAATTGATTGGACAGATACCTGGCAATATATTGAAGTTAATTTGAAAGATGCGGTACCAAGTTGGGCTAATCCAAGCGCTGTACTCACCTTCCCTATCCAATGGACTCGCCTCTATCTTGCTGAAACAAGCGACTCAAAAAAGGATGATGGTTCTATCTGCATTGATGATTTTCGCGCCCATTTTACTTCAACCGGAACTGATGAAGTTATCAATGTTTTACCGGAGGATTTCAAACTTTTTCAAAACTACCCAAATCCGTTTAATCCGGTAACCAACATAAATTATGCTTTACCCTTTGAGTGTTTTGTGAAGATTGTTGTCTACAATACGGTTGGTGAGAAAGTAAGAGAGCTGGTTAATTCAGTTCAAACTTCAGGATACCATGAAGTTGTTTTTAACGCAGATAATCTCCCAAGCGGAATTTATTTCTACTCAATCAGAGCAAATTCAATTAGTGGAAGACAGTATTATAATTTTTCAAAAAAAATGTTATTTTTGAAATAATTCTGAAAATAAAGTTGATACACTTAATATGCGCTCCGAAATAATAGATTGGATTAACCTTGGCAAAATCATTTAAATTCGAAAAATACAAATCGGTCATAATTGCTCTCGTCTCACTTTGTGTTTTTGTTTTAATAATACTACAGTACACCGAGTTCAATTATGATAAAAAGGAAAAAGATGTTAAAGCTAAATTGCTTGAGATTCTGATTCGAAAAAAATCTCAACTTGAAAAATCACTTTACTCAAGAATTTATTATACCAAAGGTGTCGCAGCGTATATCTCTCTAAATCCCGGAATAACCAACGAAGTTTTTGATCATTTGGCTGATGAATTAATTAGAAAAGATACCGTGATCAGTACAATGGCGATTTCAAAAAACTGCATAATCAGCGCCATTTATCCTATCAAAGGGCATGAATCCGCGCTTGGGCTTAATTTACTTGAACATCCTTTTCGAAAGAAGATTGTTGATAGTACTATCGTAACTGGAAATACCTTTGTTGCCGGTCCGGTCGAATTGGTTGAAGGAGGAGTTGCCTTCATCAGTTACACTCCAATATTTTCTAAAGTGGGAGAAGAGAAAAACAAATTTTGGGGAATGGCTGATATTGTAATTCTTAAAGATAAGTTGTTTAACGAAATCAGACTTTCTGAAATTGACCAGAATTATAAATATGCTTTGCGTGGTACAGATGGCAGTGGAATGAACGGCGCTTGTTTTTGGGGTGATCCGAAAATATTTGAGCATGAACCTGTTATTGTTGATATACTTCTTCCCACCGGTAATTGGTCTCTCGCGAGTGTCCCTATCAAAGGTTGGGAAAGTTATTTGAACAAAACAGAAGTGATCACTATTTTTCTCTACATCAGTGCTTTGATCATTACTATTTTAATTTGGCTTCTGGCAAAAGCAATATTTAAAATAAGATCGCACGAAAAAGAGTTACATGCGATTTTTGCCTCAATGGAAGATCTCATCATCGTATTTGATAATAACGGGAAATACCTCAAAATTGCGCCAACAAATGAAACGCTGCTCGTTAAAACATCCAAAGAATTACTAGGGAAAACAGTACATGAAATCTTTTCTAAACAAGAAGCTGATTTTTTCCTTTCCGCAATAACTGAGTGTCTCAAGACGAAGAAAAGAGTAACTATTGATTATCCCCTGCTCATTAATGCTCAATCGTATTGGTTCCAGGCGCGAATCGCCTATCTAACAGAAATGTCTGTAATTTTTGTTGCGCACGATAATACGCAGAAGAAAAAAGCTGAAGAATCCCTTATTCAATCTGAAAAAGAACTTAGGCAACTCAACGCAACAAAAGATAAATTATTTTCAATTGTTGCACACGATTTACGGAGCCCGTTTCAACCGATTCTCAGTTTTTCTGAAATTTTAAGTTCAGAAATTGAAACACTTGATCAGAATGAAATTAAAAATTTCGCCAAAGATATTCACAATGTTAGTCAGAACGTTTTTTTACTAATAGAGAACCTTCTCGAATGGGCAAAAACCCAAACAGAAAATATTCAATTTAAACCAACAGATTTAAATTTGATGAATGTAGTGAATGACGGATTTAATTATTTGCGAGAGAACGCGACTCAAAAGCAAATTATTTTAAAAAATGAGATAGCTCCCTCAATGATGGTTACTGCTGATGCACTGATGCTTCGTTCAGTATTTCAAAATTTAATTTCGAACGCAATAAAATTTACGCATTCCGGCGGAATCGTAACTGTTAAGGCTTTTGAAAAAGATTCATTTATCGAAATTTCTGTAGAAGATAGCGGAGTTGGTATTTCAGAAGAGCGAATTCAACGGATGTTTCAAATTGAACACACTACTTCTACAAAAGGAACAAATCACGAGAAAGGAACCGGTCTCGGATTGATCCTAAGCAAGGAATTTGTGGAAAAACATGGGGGTCAAATCCGGGTGGAGAGTGAATTGAACAAAGGAAGCAGATTCATAATTTCACTACCAATAAATAAAACTTAATTTTGTCGAAGTTCAGTCATCCATTTAAAACAAAAAAAACCTCACTACCAAAAAGATAATGAGGGTTTTTGTTATAAGTGACCCCGAGGAAATTTGAATTCCCGTTACAGCCGTACAAGTGGATGGCTTAAATATTGATCTATGGAACAATCTGACAAGTCTTTAGAACTTCGTAATTTCTAACCACAACTCTCTAAACGATAATTTTACAAACAAGGCTACATACCTCCAGCTAACTATTCTATACTAATTTCTACTGTTGACTTTAACATGATTTATATGTAAAATCTGTTCGAAGAATACTCGAACTTAATAACGACTTACAGTAACTACCTTTTATGAGGATCAAATTGAAAAAGATTTTTTCAATATTCATTGTAATAATATTTTCTATCCATGTAATTGCACAGACAGGTGCTTGGAATCCATCCGGAGCTAACGCCAGCTTCCCGAGAACAATTCTCAAAAGTTCTGAAATAGAAAACGTAAGAAATTCACTTGAGAATAACGAGATAAAGAGACTTTTTGCAAATGTATACACGAGTGCAGCTTTGGAAATTCCTTTTGGTACTAGCAACTCAGTAAGATTGGCGCAAAGTCATATCGCCAAGAATGCTGCTTTCGTTATACTAATGAATAAAAAGTATTCGGGTGGTTCAATCATCGATCTTCCTCCCGACGAATCACAAACACTAATCGCTAAGGTTATTTTTATATTCGAATCTTTTGCCACCGATGTGGACAGAATTACAGTTGCCAACCCATCAATTTATGATAGTTGGCAATGGCGAAGTAAGGAACTTATTGACTTTGCTATCGCATATGATCTTTTGCGTGGAAAAGGAGTTGCTGATTCATTATTAGTAAATGCTAAAAGCCATTTAAGGGAATTCGCCGGACATTTATATGAAGAATCAACCAGACTTATTGCGCCCCCGACCTATCCGATAAGTTTTTTTGACGTTGTGTTTAATAATCATGCGATAATGACAGCTTCGGCGCTTGGAATGGCGGCAATAGTAATTAATGATGCGGTTAGTGCTGATGTTACCCAACAACCCATCAACTGGATCAACGTCGCAATGTGGAATATTGAAAATATTTTTTATCTCGACGTCAAACGACAGAGCGAACCAGGGATTATCGCCGGTTACGCAGAAGGTCCGGGATATTTACGTTATGGTATGTTTAATTGCTTACCCTTTATATGCGCGATGGGAAACTTCGCACCGGCAGGTTCATTACAATATAACTACAAAACCGAGACACGAACTATTCCCAATCCGTCAAGTGACACCCGTTATGATCATCTATTCGACTGGATAGCTAAGATTCGTATGCCTGATGGCAGACTACCCGCAATTGAAGATACATATGTTAGTGAATTTTTCCCGGAACTCGCCTTATTAGGAAAATCGAAATATATCTGGCAAAATTCATATAGTCATTTAAGAACCGGCAATTCGCTTAATCTACAGTTGACTTCATCAAATACGGATCTGCGTGTGAATTACATTTCGTCTCTTCCAACAGCCGGAACAGCCTCCGATAGTTTATTTCAATCGCTGCCGTTAAGTGGAAATCTTGTTTTCAGATCAGCTCCAGATTCGAATGCAATTTACATGCATGTTACTGCCAAGAATGGCGTTGCACGAAACAATTCATTCGGACACAATCAAGCAGATGTTACAAGTTTTCTTATCTATAGTAAGGGAGAAGTTCTTGCACTTGATCCAGGCTATATACAATATGACAGGAGAGTAGAAACCGGAAATGCGCAAAATCATAACATGGTATTAGTTGATGGAGGTGGACCACAAATTGGTGATCCGCAGAATTCCAATGATGCGGATGGTTTCATAGAAAACACATTTGGAAGAGAAAAATTAGATTATGGCGAAGCGAGAACAAATTATTCCGGCGCTGATATAAACCGAAAATTTTTATTCGTTAGAAAGAAATACTTTCTAAACGCCGATTTTATTTCCTCAGATTCAAATCATAATTACACTTGGCAAATGCATGGTTATGGGATTGAAGGCGGTTCCGCCAACAATGAAGGGGTTTTTACAGACAATTTTTCTAACGATGAAGGCGAATGGACCAAAGGAAGTGAGACGATTTTAGTTCATACTGCGGTAAATGGAGGAGATGCAATTTTTTCAATAGTTGTTAAACCTCATGAATTTGCCTACAATTCGGTGGAAAGTCATACAGCGATGTATGTAATGAAATCGAGCACAAAGAATGCGGAATTTTTATCCATGCTTTATCCGTTTACTTCGCAAACTCTCCAGACGACAACTCTTCATTCACCATTATTAACCGCATTAAAAATAAACGATGATGCATACACAGATATAGTATTCACTCAAGCGGACACTATTTTACAGATGCTCGACAGTGTGATAACCGCACTTCCTCGCAACTTATATTCCGATGGAAAACTTACTTTCTTTTCTATGAATAATCTAACAAAGGGTTTTGATCAATGGTTTATCAAAAGCGGAGAAAGTATAATTTTCGGAGAAACAGAGATATTATCCTCGGATACAAGAGTTGATATAACTTTAGAGAAAAATTCCGATCTTCTTTTTACCGGTTATGTAAGTAAAGCTTGCAGTGTTTCTCTATTTCTGGAAAGGACAGTTTTATCTGTCACGGGGAACAATGTTGTTTCGTGGATCCAACCAAATCAGAATTACGTGACTCTCGTTTTTTCGGGTAACTCCTATTTCTCGATCAATGTTTCCACAATTGTGCCGGTGGAACTTGTATTATTCAGAGCGATTATAGATAAAAACAATATACAATTGAATTGGAGAACAGCAACTGAATTAAATAACTACGGATTTGATGTTGAAAGGAAAATGTCGGGAGAGGATTGGAAAAAGATCGGATTTGTAGCTGGATCCGGGAATAGTACTGAACCGAACGAATACATTTTTACAGATATAAAACTCTCAGTAGGAAAAATATCTTACCGATTAAAAACTATAGATACTGACGGAAGTTATGAGTACAGCACGGAAGTAGATGCAATATTATCTCTTCCAGTATCTTACAATCTGTTTCAAAATTTCCCAAATCCTTTTAATCCGTCTACCATTATAAAGTATACATTACCTTTTGAGAGTAATGTAAAACTTGTTGTGTATAATATAATTGGAGAAGTTGTAAAAACATTAGTAGATGAAACAGTTAGTGCCGGGTATCAAGAATTTCAATTTGATGCTTCAAATTTATCTTCTGGAATATATTTTTATACTTTAAACGCTATCTCACTTGATGGGAAACAAAATTATCAAAGCGTGAAGAAAATGTCGTTGATAAAATAGTACCATACTTCATTCTTTATTTTATTCTTGAATAGAATGCAGCACTAGACATAAAAAAAACCTCACTATCAAAAAGATAATGAGGTTTTTTGTCTTAAGTGACCCCAAGGGGATTTGAACCCCTGTTACAGCCGTGAAAGGGCTATGTCCTAACCACTAGACGATAGGGCCATGAATATATTATTTCAAAATTTCGTTGGAGAACAAATCTGGGTGAGTAATGGGGTTTGAACCCACGACCCCCAGGGCCACAACCTGGTGCTCTAACCAACTGAGCTATACTCACCATAAAAAAAACAAATAAAAAATTCCAAAAAACAAATAACAAAATCTTTGGGGCTTGGTTATTGAATCTTGTTATTTCAAACTGTGTACGCCCAAGTGGACTCGAACCACTAACCTACAGCTTAGAAGGCTGTTGCTCTATCCAATTGAGCTATGGGCGCATAGTCAAACAACAAACAACCAAGCCCAAATAACAAAAAATGAGATTTGGGATTTAGAATTTGGTTTTTGTTATTTTCAACTGTCGGGGCGGTGTGATTCGAACACACGACCTCCTGCTCCCAAAGAAGAATATTACCTCTAAAAACATCGTTTTTAGCTCATATTCGCATCTTTTAGCTTCCCTATATCCCAGATTGTACCTCGTTGCGTACCATTTGGGGGGAAGGTTGGGGGGAAGGTTTTTTCCCGTCCAACAATAATCTCAATCTTTCAATGTTCGACTTAACATAATATTGTTGAGTCGTTTGTATGCTTCGATGATCTGCTAATGTCGCTACATCAGACAGTAGAACTCCATCATTTACTAAATTAGAAATAAAGGTTTTTCTAATTTGATGAAGTCCATATGGTTTTTTTATATTTAATTTTTCTTGTGCTCGATACCAAAAATGTAAACCATCCGAAGTATAAGTAAAAATTTTACCGAAGCTTTGAATTCCAATTTCAGTAAGCAACAAAATAATTTCCTCCGTTAGAGGAAAGATAAATTGCCTGTTCTTTTTAATGTTATCGATTAAAAGAACTTTCTTTTCAAAATCAATTTGCTCCCACCTCAGTGACAAAGCGGAAGACTTTCTAAGCCCGGTCAATTCGAGCAATCGCACGAAATAATAGCCGTTTTTATTAAGGTTCCAAAGATAAGATTTTATTTCTGAAAAAGCAATATCGGGAATAATTTCTATCTGCTTTGTTTCCCCTTTTTCCAGTATCACATGATTCTCTTTAACATACTTTTCGCTTTTAAGCCATCCAAAGAAGTTCCGGAGTGATCTGGAATAAATAGACTTTGTATTAGCCGATAACAGTTTCCCTTGTGTGACAACTTCTGTCTTTTTATTTACCTTATCTTTGCTGATATATTTTGATAAATAAACGCTGAATTTCCTAAAATCCATCCGGTCCAGGTCAGCTACATATTTTTTACCGGTTGCCTCTTTCAAATGACCGATTGCCAATTTCATTACTTCCATAGTACCTGCAGCATGTTTTTTCACTTCATGAAATATTTCTGCAGCTTCATCAATACTCAGTCGATTCTTAATAATCGTATTTAATGAATAATATTTCTCTAATAAATTGGCTTCAAAAAGCTTTTTTTGTTCTTTTGCTAATCGCAAACCATCCCGATTATTTGATAAACCTAAAGCTTTATCTTTTTTTTTGCCGGTTATTTTATCATAATACCGAAGATAAAGTTTATTATTACGAGAGATTATTTGAGCCATGAATTCACCTCAATTCGTCATTAAGGATTGATAATTCCCTCTTAAATTCAGAGGCTCCCAAATGCATTTGTAAGACTGGTTCTAGTAACATCATGACAAAAACTGAGCTCCCAACTAAGACAAGTAATATTTCCATCTATTCCTCCATTATTTTTTTAATTGCTTCTACTTTGATTTTTTCTTTTGATTCCAATCCGGAAAGAAGCCAATCGATAGAACAACCAAGGTTTTGCAGCTTTATCAACAATTTTGTCCCTGGTAAAGATTTCCCATTGATATAAGGGTAAATGGTTTGTAACGATATTTCCATTTTCGAACAAAACTCACTTAAAGAACCAAAATTCTCCAAAGCAAAAGATTTTATACGTTCCCCTATTTCGGGATATTCATTCATTTATTTTATTCCATTGTTTATAAACTTTACAAGGGATCCCACCCTTTTTTAAACTCCTTTAATATTCTTTACAATTTTTACTATTCATGCTTACGATTACAAATAACATCAAAAAATGACCTTTATCAAAACCATGATAATTCCCTTCCCTTATTTAGTCCATTTTTGTGTATTTGCTAACCACCCGATGTAAAACTTCGATTTCCGAAGTTTCTAAAACAAGGGGATTTCCAGAAACAGTTACCGGCATAAATACTTTTTTATTAGAATCATGTGCATGAATTTTTTTATAATATTCATTCCCATTTTTGTCGCGAATTACGACCTCACAATTTTCCTTTAATTCTCTCTCCTTATCAATTAAAAGCACCGTATATAGTTGCTTTTTAGTTGATAGAATTACATCATTCTCATTCACATATAAGCAGTACATATTTTCCCTCTTATGGTAAGGGAATAGCACTTCTTCAAGTTGATCATCATTTTCCATAATAAGATTTTTCCTCACCGGATAGGAATTAACTATATTCACAATCCTTTTTTTACCTGTCAAGAGCCAATCGATCGAACACCCTAGATGCTCTAATCTCAGCAATATCCCCGATCCCGGCTCCCTTTTATTATTTAAATATAATGAAATGGCGGGTTGCGACATTTTTAGTGCACGACCAAATTCCGACAAATTACTAAAATTGGTTTGACCAAATTCTCTTAATCTGTCTCCAATCGTTTCCATATTTACTCCATTTTTCTATTTCTGAGTGTTTTGTCATAAAAAAATAATCAGTAAAATATAATTATACTTGACACGAATATAACCAATTGATTATATTTGTTTTACGATACTAATTTTTTTAGTTCCGTATGATATTTAACCTTTTTTTTAATAAAAGTCAAGGATTATTTTTAGTTGGGAAAATTAATTTTATCGAAAAGAGAAGTTGCCAAAGAATTAGGTTGTTCTATGGATAAGGTTAATTTTTTAATTAATAAGGGTTATTTGCGCTTATTCGTTGGTATCGCTAATGAATTTCCTGTTAAAATCCTTGCCTCATCTCTCCATTCTTACGTCAATAATAATTCATATACGATGGATCAAATAAATAATGAATTAAATAATGACTTAAATAATCACTTAAAGGCACGATGATAGAAACAAATAATTTACCGGTAAGTTTTTCATTTTTGAAATTAAATGAAAGAAATTCTCTTTTACAATTGATAATAAAAATTGAGAGTATTGCAGATACTTCTCAAATCGTAGTAACTGATCAGAAATCTTTGAATGAAGCTGCATTATCTATTTCTCAGTACAAATTAATTGAGAAAGAAACCGAAAAAACTAGAAAACTGATTACGGAGCCGTTGAATGGCTTAGTCAAAGAAGCTAACATCTACTTTAAGAATCTATTGCTTCAAACCCCCATTCATGCCGAATTGGTCCGGCTTAATAGAGAAATACTTAATTACAATGCTGCAGAGAAGAAGAAATCGGATGATTTAAGACGCGCAGAAATAGCCAGACTTGAAGAAGATGCTTTGAACAAAGCAATCGATTCGGGAAAGGATGAACCGGCTATAATTGTCGAAACGATTATTCCCGAACATAAACTGTCACAGCAAACTGCATACATCACTACAACAACATTGAAAAAATGGAGAGTAATAAACATTACTCTAGTACCAAGAGAATTGTTTAGCCTCGATGAAGTTGCAATTAACGCAGTTAGAAAATCGTCAAAAGCTGATGATGTCAGCCCAATTCCTGGAATTGAATTTTATTCTGAAGATTCTTTGAGAGCTAAATAATGGAATCGATCAGAGTAAGTTCCATAAACAGTTTCCTTGATTGTTCCGCTAAGTTCAGTTTTCAGTACATCGATAAAATCCAAACTCCAGGAAGAATCGCTCTTGCGTTTGGTACTTCGATCCATGCCGCATTAAAGAAAAATTATGCTGAAAAAATTTTTTCTAAAAAAGATTTAAGTATAGATGAAATCACTTCCGAGTTTTCAGACAATTACGATGCTGAAACACGTAATTTAGAATCTTTCCGGGAAGATGAACCCCTCCCTTTTGTAAAAGATTCCGGGATAGAACTTTTAACGAAGTATCAAAAAGATATTGCTCCAAGAATCCAACCTCTCGTTGTAGAACAAAAAATCTCGATCAATTTTCAGAATATGCCTTATTTATTGAATGGAACTCTTGATCTCATTGATGAGGATGATATACTCATTGATCATAAGACTACCCGAAAACGATTTAAGATAATTCCCGGCAGTTACAAAAGACAGTTATCGGGATACAAATTCTTGGCCAACTCTATCAAATTGAAAATATACTCACAGCGCATAGACCTTTTAAGTGCAAAGAGTGCAGATACTAATACTTCAATCCGTCATCTCCCCGTTGAAGTAGACGAAAAAGAATTTCTGAATACTTTTATCGTTGTTTCGGATGCAATAAAGAAAGGGGTTTTTTATCCAAATCGCAATTCGTTCTTGTGCAATAAAAAATATTGTTCTTTTTGGAATGAATGTGAAAAAAAATATCGAGGAAAAGTCAAATGATATTTGTTAAAAGACAATTTGTTACTGATATACTTGTCAATGTTGAGGTTTGTACGACTAACTATTCCGTTGAAAGGATGCTTAAAAATAATTTCTTACTAGGGAAGGTCCTTTGGATGGTTTTTCTTCTAATTCTCAAAATACTTTTTTCACCTTATTCAATTGATAATCACAATGGCAGATTGTAGAAACTGTAAACATTTATTTCATTATCTCATTAATGATAACGGATATGAAAATTCATGTTAAACATATTCTTGTTTGCTGTAATAATTTAATAATTGAAATGAGTGGAGCAGAAACAAAATACACTAACTACCAATAAAGGAAAGAATCGTTATGACAGAAAAGTAAATAATTAAAACAAAGCGATTTTCGATTTCAAGTAACAATTTTTACAGATAATTATTTAATAATAAGGGTTATAGAATGTCAGATTTAGAAACAAATTATAAAGTCATTGAATCTTCTATTCGCGAACATCAAGATTCCGACAGCATTAGTCAGAATGGAATGTTGCAGACAAAAACGGCTTATAGTACCGCAGTACAAGTAATTAAACCACGAAATCTTCGTAATGTAATAGCGCGTTGCGAAGAAGAAGCAGCAATCGCCGGAGATGAATTTTATTATTCATGGAAACAAGGAGGTGAGATCATTGAAGGATCAACCGTCGGCGCTTCTTTAGCTATAGCTCGTAATTGGGGTAATTGTGCAGTTGATGTTAAAATTGAGGAAACACATGATTCTTATATTTTTCACGGTGCATTTGTTGACCTGGAAACCGGTTTCAATATCGTGAGACCGTTCAAACAGAATAAACAATCTCCTAAGAAAAAAGACGGCGGTGATGTTTATAAAGGAGATCGGGGTAAGGATGTAATCTTTCAAATCGGTGCATCAAAAGCAATTAGAAATGTTGTCTTAAATGCAGTTCCCAAATGGTTGACTTCAAAAGTTTTATCGAAAGCAAAAGAGAATGTTGTCGAGAAAATCAAATCTCTTGGGGTTGAAAAAGCACGTTTGATGATCATAAAGAAAGCCACAACCATCGGAATCCCTATCCCAAGAATTGAAGATTCTTTTGGTCTGCAAAAAGGTTGGGATATTGAAAAACTTGTAATGTTATCCGGGGCTTTACGAAGTATTGAGGATGGAATTGAATCCGTTGATACAATTTTCCCGCAAGAAAAACCTGCCCCGACAGATCCCAAAGGAACATCTCCAACCGACGCGGATAATTTAATTATTACCGATGCTAAAGTTGTAGAGGAAACAACCAAGTCAAATAATGAACCATCGAAGGATGATGCTGAATACCAGGATGTTTTTACTTCTGGTCTAATCAACAAAATTGGGAAAACTAAAACAGAACAAGAACTACTCAATCTCATTTCTGAATATGATTCAGAAGTTAGCACATTTCCAAATTCCAAAATCACGCAAATTCAAATTGAATCGAAAAAGCAATTTGAATTACTCAAAACTAAGAAAGGTAAATAAGTAAATGCCCAGAAATAAAACCAAGAAGATTTTAAGAGAACATTCCCCCGACCATGGGGGAAGTTCTAAAAATCTTAATTTCAAAATTCCAAAAACTCTTTGGATGAAATTGAGCGTTAAAGCTTCTCATTCTAATAAGTTTGTCAATCAATATGTAATTGATTTGATCATGAAGGATACTGAAGGGATTGAGGTCAAAATAACATGAATGAATCTTTATTTCCCGAACCTCTTTCTAAACGATCTGAAACTTTTAGAACGAATCATATTTCATTATTTATCCCGGGTGTTCCTCAACCTAAACAATCGGTGCGATCACGCATTGTTAATGTCGGGGACAAATCTTTTGTTAAGCATCATCAGACCTCTAAAGTAATAGAAGCCGAACGTAATATCAGAGCAATTGTTATTCCTCAATTACCAACCGGGTTTGTACCATTTAGTAAAGGGATTAACGTAACCAAACTTCATTACTCTTTCCCTCCGTTAAAATCTTTTAGCAAAAAGATTATCGCAAAAATAGATTCCGGTCATGAAGTAGTAAAAACAACCAAGCCGGACCTTACGGATAATCTCAACAAAGGGGTATTCGATGCGTTGGAAGGATTAGTATTTATAAATGATTCTCAAATTTGCGGACTTAACAATTGCAAAAAGTTTTATTCAAATACTCCAGGGATCTCTTTGGTGATGGAAGAACTTGTAACATCAATTTAACTCAAACAACAATCAATAATATTTAAGGGACTCTGAACATGATCAAACTTTGCTTTATAGATGTAGAAACTACCGGATTGGATGCGAAAAAAAATGGTGTAATCCAGATTGCCGGTGAAATAATTTTTGGACAAAATGCTGTTTATACAGTAATCGAAACGTTCAATTTTACTGTTCAACCATTTGTTTTTGATGAGATCACTGCAGAAGCATTGACGGTTAACAAAAAAACTGTAAAAGAAATTTTTACATACAATGAACCGAAAATTGTATTTAATGAAATGATGGCAATTCTTAATCGCTATGTAGTTAGGAACAACCAAAACGATAAATTTTTCTTTGTTGGTTTCAATGCAAAATTTGACGCGGATTTTATGAGAGAATGGTTTGTGAAAAATCAATCTCGTTATTTCGGAAGTTATTTTTATCAGCCTGCACTTGATGTCTTGCAGCTTGCGTTATTCAATCTTAAAGACGAACGTGTGTCAATGCCTAATTTCAAATTAGGGACAGTTGCAAATCATTTAAACATAATCGCAGAGGGAAACCTCCATGATGCAAGAACAGATATTTTATTAACAAAAAGAATCTACTTCCATTTCACTGATCACAATAATTTAATTTCTTAACCAAATCATATATCTATGAAAATAAAAAATTATTCGTCGAGTGTCGCTGTATCGAAAAGTATTTCCTCAATCGAAATTCTTTTAGTGGAAGCCGGCGCCAAGACAATTTCTAAATTCTATATGGATGATAATAAAATAGCCGGTTTCTTATTCCAATTGAAAGTTGGTGAATCCCTGGTCACATTCAAATTACCGTCTAATCCCAAAGCTGTAGAAAAAGTTCTAATCGCTCAATTAATTAAACCAAGAAAGGAAACTATAAAAAGAGTAATTGAACAAGCAGAAAAAACTTCATGGAAATTACTCCATGAATGGGTTCATATTCAAATTTCAATGGTTCAAATGGAACAAGCAGAAGCCACACAAGTCTTTATGCCTTATCTCTATGATGGAGTTAATGATAGAACATTATTCCAGACGTTGAAAGAAAATAATTTCAAACAATTGGTTCAATAAAGACGAAGGATCGTACACAATGCAACAGTACACAGAAAAATTACCGGTACAATTATCAGATGAAACTAAACAGCAAATAGCAGATGAATTAACTGAAATCGAAATTAATTTATCAAAAATCGAAGAGGAGAAATCCAGTTATAACAAAGATGCAAATGAACAGATCAAATCACTGAAGCTTCAAGCTTTGAACCTTTCGAAACGCTATCAGTCTGAAGGTGAACTTAAAGATGTTGAATGTTATTTTGTTTTTGATGAACCGGAAGAGGGTCAGAAAACAATTTATCGCAGCGATACCGGTGAAAAAGTTAGAGTCACTGATATGAATATCTTTGATAATCCTAAAAATAATTCAGTGAAAATGGATTTAGAGGAACAACAGCCGGAAGAACAATCGGAACCAAGGATATTACTTCTTCATGAAGGCTATACGGATTCAGTAGATTATGAAGAAGTTATTTCTGAAATGCCTGAAGAAATTGAAAAAGAGTTCAATGAAAAAGCTGCTCAAATCAACGAAGAAAAGTATTCAAATGGAGGATTAATACCCTCCGAGAATGAACATGTTTCTTTAAATGAACTACTTTAGGATTAGTCATGCACAGTTCAGCAAGAAACACTTATTCAAGCGATAAAGAACGAGCGCAAAATACAGCCAAAATTCAAATAGAATTTTGTGTTGTCAATATCAGTTCTTTACGGAGAGTTGACCGTAAAGAGAAGATGGAAAATGCACTCCTTTCTTTTGTCGGAATGAAAAGTAACAATGAACCTTTTACGCCTAATCAATTAAACTATATTGAGGGTATTTACGAAGCGACGATGAAGGGATTTGATCTCCCTTCTATTGGGTTACATATTGATAAAAAAAAGAAAGGAATTCGATACTAAATGCGTAAGAGAATGATCGATCCTAATATATGGGAGTCAGCAACAGATAAGGGTTGGAATTCGGACACGTTAGTGGTGTTTATGTCCTCAATTTCTTGCGCCGATGATCAAGGGAAAGGCAGAGTAAGTACTCTCGAAAAAAACATTTCGAGCATGGTTTCGCCACGAAAACTAAAAAATATTTATAGTTCATTGCAAAACTCTTTAATTCTTTACAACAGTTTGTATTATTTCCTTCCCAATTGGAACACTTATCAGACAATTAATAAACCACAACCGAGCAAACTGCCAGACCCTAACCACCCTCTTTATAAGGGATTACTGAAAAATACTACCGTACCTATTCCCTTACCCGCTACCGGAACTGTTCATGATTTTGACATGAATGATTACCGTCTAATAGAAGAGAAAAGAAAAGAAGAGAATAGAATTAAAGTTAAAGACTCTCTAATCTTAAATCTTTTTTTGAATTTGAAAACTGAAAGTAAAAATGTTAATAGCTCGATCGTTGATAGAGTTTACCCGTTAATCGATATGTATTCTCTTGAAAATGTTGAGGCGGTTTTTGACATCGTTGCTGCCAAGGATAAAGACAAAAGAAACATAGCATACATTGAGAAAATTTTAGAAAATAATGCTAAATCAATAAAAGTTCAACAATCAACTGGTTCTGAGTCGCAAACTCACTATAGGGATTTGATGTTATGATGGATGCAAAAGAACGCTTCGCTTATGAAAAGAAAATCATTGCTTCGATCCTTCAAACAGAAAATAATTTTGCAGATGTAATTTCGTTCGGATTAACTGATGATATCTTTCTCTCTCAGTTATGCAAAGATGCTTTCAATGTTGCGCTGAAATATGTGTTTGAGTTTAACAAGTTCCCGAACCATGTTGACCTTTACACTTTTTTAATGCCAAGCAAAAACAAAGAGTTGAAAAATTTCGTTCTTTTCCTTGGTCAGTCCTCTTACGAATTGCAGATAATGCCATTTGTAAAACACTTACTCGATCAGAATGTTTCAAACGATTTAGCGTTAATCGCAAATGACATTCAGACATCTAATCTCTTAGGATTAGATTTAGCGCATGATGTGAATGACAGAATTACAAAGATCATTTACAAATATTTCCAGAAATATGTCATGGATAAGTCTATGGACCAATCCATCGATGAATTAATAACTAATATCCGTGAATCCAGAGCCGGTAAGTCACACCAATATATTCCGAGCGGAATAAAGAATCTCGATAACATCATAATCGGTTTTCACAAGAAATCTGTTTGTGTCATCGGAGCCAGACCGGGTATTGGTAAAACCGCATTTATGCAGCAATGCAATCGGAATCTGACCTTACAAGGCTATAAAACCGGAATCATCTCCATAGAGATGGATGCAGAAAGTTTATTGGTTCGAGATATTTCAGCAATGACTCAGATAAATTCAGTCTTGATTGAATCCGGGAAAATCGGAATAACTGAAATGGCTGCCATAGAAAACGCCACAGATCGTCTTAGAGCGAAAAACTACCAAATAGACGAGGATTCACACCAAACACCTAAGAAGATCATGGCTACTATCAATAAATGGAAGGTACAGCACAAGGTGGATGCAATCTTCATCGATTATATGCAACTGATCAAAGCAGATGAGACAAAAGAGAAAGTCATTTCAAGAAATGATTTGATCGTCGCGCAAATCTCAGAAGAATTTCGGAAGTTTGCGAAAACCACTGGAACACCGATCATTTTGCTAAGTCAGTTGAATCGAAATAACGAAACAAGACATGATAAACGTCCCCAGCTTTCAGATCTCCGGGAATCCGGCGCCATTGAACAAGATGCAAGGCAAGTTCTTTTACTTCATTGCCCTGACTATTACGGCATCAATCCCTATGCTGATAAAACTAAAGAACTTTATTGCAATGATGAATCTCTCTTGGACAGAAAAGAATATTTTGAGGTGATAATCGCTAAGAATCGTGGAGGATTAACCGGGCTTACTCGTTTACGTTACCTGAAACCAATTCATACCTTTGAAGATGTTCATTATAAACCGGAAGAATGGCAGCAAATTTCATCTCCATCGCATCATGAACCTCCTGAACATGAACAGCTTGAATTCCCAATTTAGAAATGTTCGGGTTTGCGATTGGTAATGTTATTCTAACGCAGATATTGCCGCGAACTCTTATCGTCCGCGCTTCGCGCGTCCAGTATGTTTCTATCCCATTCTCTTTGCCTGATCAAACAACCTTTCTCTTACGACACCCATCGGATCGGCACAATTCTTTCCGCTAATCGCATGCAAGAATTCCGCCAATCCTCCCGACACTCTTTTTAGCTACATCGGCTTCATCTTGTATAAAACGGAATTCCCTCTTAAACCTCTAATCATGGTTTAAGCTATTCCGTTTTATTGTCGTAAAATATTTGAAAGAAAGGAAAGTTTTTTTAATAACAAAAGGCAACGGAAGGGGCAAAAACTTAACGGTAGTACGGGAAACGGTAAAATTTTTATGTAGGACAAATGCTGGAGTACAAAGAAATTTTACCTTATTCCCTTTACATAATGCGGTATTATTTTGCGGACTTAATAGGGGTAGTTGAAGTGTCCGCAAAATAAAGAGACATTATGCAAACTACCTATTTTTGCCCCTCCCTTAGCTGCAAATACAAATGAGGTTTGTACATGGTTTTTCTTTTGCTAATCGCTTAAAAACCACGCCAAACCTCCGGAATGCCGCTTTCTTCCTTTTTGTGCTTTTTTGCGGAAAGCGGCGCGTATAGTTTTCAGCTTCCCAACGCTTTTATACGTTCCCAATTCTCCCACAATTAATCTCTTACACTTTCCCTTACAGTGTCCGTCCGCTTCAGCTTTTCAGAACATTTTTTTGGCGATAATTTAGTTTTGCCATCTTTGTTCCGAGTTACTTTCTTCACAATTTTTCTTTCTTCATTAACCAACTGTAAGGTATTGTAAATACAAAAAAATCTACCACCGCTAATCGCATCCCGGCAGATTTTTTCGCATTTACAACACCTGGCAAAACAAGCGCATGCCATATAAAAAATGTTCTTTGAAAAGCTGGCGGACTCGAAACTCTCTAAGGTAGAATACTTAGAGATAAATCGTTTGTTGGAGTACCGGAAACTACCAACGCAACAAGACATGAAGGATGCAAGCTCTGAAACTGATCCTTTGACCTGAAAATTCTCCATTAAATTTCTGTTCTGATGTTACCTGAATAGCAAGCAAATACTAGATAAATCGAAATAGCATAATTTCAAAACATCCTTGTTCACGAGAAGTTTAATAATTCACAAAATCTGGAATATACAAAAGACTTTAATTTCTAAATTTTTATTAACATTTAATCCATTACAAAAAGGAAAAAACATCATGAATAATAAATTATCTCAAATCGTTAGCGTTGTGCTAGATTATATGGATGCTCTACTTCTAGATGATCAAAAAACATCAGTTTCAAGATTAGTCCGTAATGATCTTTCCTTCTCAAATTTCATTCATACAGTAACGGCATCTGAATTCGAAATTGCGTTAAATGATGCCTCTATTGATTCATTCAACCGTAAGATAATTTCGTCAGTTGCAAGCATTGTTCTTAATTAAATAAATTTCAATAAACTACATATCAAAGGTTTCAATCATGAAAACTACATCAAATGACTATCGCAATGATTTCCCAAATGACGAATTTCAATTAAATAAATCATTAAATATTTTCAATAACATCAATTTTAAAGACATTGGACAGCCAAAAGATTGTTACGATGATGGCGGAATCGATACAAGTGAGGAAGGTCAGATTTTAGATGCAAAAACAATGTATGAGAGATGGTTAGAAGAATCTCCGGTTAATTTAGAGGATTGTTTTTAATTACATCAAAATTTCTTAATCATATTTATAAATTCTAAACAAAGGATCATATCATGAAAAATCTATTAACCTCAATCGTTCGTTCTACAGTAAATTTCGTTACTGCTAAATCATTTGACCTATTCTGTTCTATCTTTACTTCTTACGGCTATTACATGCAAGAAGGTAAATTTATTCTTATTTTCATTCCTGATGAAAGATTAAATATCCTCTATGATAAAATCGTTAAAAAAGATCACTACATTTCCCAACTTGAAAAAAGACTTGATAACGCTGATAACTCAATTGATGATCTTAACATTGATAACGGTCATTTGTATATTTACATAAACGATTTGCAAGTTTTATTAACAAATAATCATATTGAATTCCCATCATATGAAGATTCTCGTTTTTTGGGATTGATTGACAATGAATATAGTGATTGTGATTATCGAGATGGCGATTTATGGGAAAGATTACTTGAAGAGAACCCTGTTTCTATCGAGGATTGCTTTTAACGTTATATTTGTGTTACACTGCCGGAAAATCGCACTTCCAATTAGCCGGTATTATTTTAATCGCAGTTTTCTTACTCGTCTAAATTATTTCGCTTCGCTTATAATTTATCCGGTTAATCGCACATGCAAATATCCAGAATTTTGCCAATACTAAATTTATTAATCGCAAATGTACGGTTTGTGAGGTTCATTTTAATGTTAGATTCTGCCAACCGTACCTGTGAAATTCGCAACAATGAACCCAAATTCAAACAGTTCAATTCACTTAACTGGACTTTAAATAAATTAGCACTGCATAAATATTATACCGCCGGATTTTCCACCTTTTTATTTTTATCCCCCCTATTTTTTAATACAAAATCCCCATCTTTCAAATTATAGTTCTTCATGTAATAATCTTTAGAGAATTCAACACCTTGTTCAGTTAGAATCTTATCCCTATCAGCAAGTTCTTTGTCAATTTCTTTCTTAGAAAATAGCATAAATTTTGTTGTTTCAATATTCCCGTAATTCAAGACATTGTAATAATCGATAAGCGTATTGAAGAACTTTTCTACTATTTTCTTATCGCCGTCAACTACTGTTTCAATTATTTCTTTAATTGTTTTTGATTGAGCATAACTTCCTGTTGCTTTTGATATTTGACTAAGCGTTTCGGTCATTATTGCTATCTCTATTTCCTCGCTCATATCATCTTTGAATTCTTTGAATGTTGATGTACTACCTCCTTTAGTTTTTGATTCAAGAATACCTAGTTTCGTACCTTCTCTTTTTACAATAGCGCCGGTTTTTCTCAATGCAATTAAGTCAGCGAGAACTTCATCTTTTTTAGACTCATAAATTGAAACCGGTAATTCAGCTTCAATAAAACCCGAACCAAATTTTTCAACGAAAAATGACCAATATTCAACTGTATTTGCTTTTAACTTTACCCACCAATAACATTTTTTTATAAGTTTATCGCCATAAGGATTTGTGTATGTCGGTTTGTGTTGAGATAAGATAAATTTGAAATCTGGTAAGTCTATTAGCTCATTAAATTTCTTTTGATTTTTTAATTTCAAAACATTTTCCGTATTGAACGCAAACCAATCTTGCGGTTTTTCCGTAATCACCTTTGGCATGAATTTATTTTCTCTGAATTCCCAAATTATCTCATGTACTGTATAACCAAAATAAACCGCATCTAAGGCTTGTTCAATCAATTCATCTACCGGCAGCGATTTGAATAATTTCTTAATTTCATCAGTATTCTTTTTCTTCTCCAAGAATTCATAAACCATTGATTTCACAAAAGCTTTTCTTTTTGTAATTGCAGATGATAGCCTCCCATCGTTCAAAAGTTTCTTGTAATGTTCTATCGGTTTAGCATAACCTTGAACAATTAAATCCGGATCGGGTAGAATTGCAATCAGTGAGGAATAGAACGCGTTATTCTTTCTCGTTGCAATTTCTTGTATTAATACATGTTTCACAATAACACCTTTTTTTTGATTTAATTAAAAAATAAATTTTTATAATTCATGGTAAGAGAATTCATGTTTAATGGCGCGGAAACGTGATCTATGTTGCTCACAATTCCTAATAATGGTTTAAGATATATTAGAGATTGACTCATATCATCAACTATATCATCATGTTCGGCATTTGGAAACTCTTCACTTTGTTCATAAAATAAATCAAGGTAATCGAGATATTTGTAAATCTTAACTTTCCCTTGCGCCATAATTGGAGTAACTGCATGTACTCGGCTTATTTTATCTGTGTCGGGTTTAATTTTTACAATTGGAATGTTTGTGTCTCTTTCCATTTCTTGAATGAGTGATTGACCGGAAGCCTTATCTTCGATAAGAACTTCCTCAACCCCCGGTATTTCATAATACAATTCTTTGAATTTTATTTTCAGCTCGGGAAATTCTACTTTCCCCGCCCATTGATGAACAAGTAATATTTCATCTTCCATCAAAGCCCATGTTTGACATACTGAATAATCATTTTCTTCTTTCGCTTTGAAAGCGGTGTCCCAAGCTTGAATAATTTTTCTGACCGGACGTGACCGGAAATCATAATCAAATGTTGGCAGCCATTCTTTACGAATTATTCCTTTTGCGAAAGTGTCAATAAATTTTCCGTAGATTTCCTGGTCCCTCAGAGCTGGAGAAATTTCTGAAACAGCTTCGTCAACATCTAACTTGCTGAGTAATGGATTATCATAGGTTGAATAATTAAATGACTTCCATCGAACACCGTCAGCTAACCCTCTTTGATGAAGTTCATAGAATAAATGTTTTTCTCCTTTGTATTTTCTCCCTTTCGGTGTACCGCCGATGATAACTTTCGCACCGAAATCCATCACCATCGGACGAATACTTTCTTCCCATAAACGGCGGTTCTTTAGGATTATTCCCGCTTCATTAATGATGATCAATCTGTATCCGAACCCTTCAATGTTTTCGGGTGATTCTGCAGAACGGAAATCGACTACTGAATTGTAAATCTTTAACTCCCCTTTTTGCCGGTTGTATTTCCAAGCGGTTTTTGGCAGTGCTTTCAGTACCGGTAAAAAATATCGGTCAAAATACCTTTCGATGTTTGAGTTCACGGTATCAACCCACAGCGTAGGAGTAATCCCATCGATACAATTCTCTATCACATGAAGCGCCATTCCGCGTGTAAGTCCGAAACGGCGTCCTTTTCCAACAACTTTGAATCTTGCGGGATCTTCAAATAGTTCAGATTGTTTAGGAAGGTATTTTAGTTCAAGTTCGCTCATGTCGGTTCAATCTCTTTTGTTTCGTTTTTTATTTCTACTTGTCCCGTTGAATTAGTATTAACGGTTGTTTTAACTACAGTAAGAGATTGATTTGTACTAATCGTTGGTGTATCAGACCAACCACATTCATTTTTAGTTGCCCATATAAGCATTACGTTATCCCCTTTCAAAGCTTTCTCGATTACTTTATGGATAAGCTTCCTTTTTAATTCCGCTTTTCCCCTTTTAATTATATCGCCGTATTTATTACGAATGGTTTTTTCATCACAACCAACGATATCCGCTATTATCCTATTTGACAAACCCCATTTAGCCATATTTTTTATTTGCCTTTGGTTAAGAATAACCGGTTCGGTTTTCTTTCGTTCCGGTTTTTGATCATCTTCCTGAATAATAGGTTCCATAAAATCCAAACTTTTTTGCACAAACTTAATAAATTATTTAATATTTGTTTGTTTCTAATTGAGTATTTATTATGTTTCGCTCAATTTATTAAACAATTATTTAATAACATCGAGAGTAAAATGAGTAAATGGTTTGAAATATTTAAAAGCGGGACACATACAGATTCAACCGGAAAAGTTCACTCCTACACGGATCAAGACCTTGATACAATTGCCACCAATTACAACCCGCAGCATGACGAAGCTCCTCTTGTTATCGGTCACCCGAAATCAAATGAACCTGCTTATGGTTGGGTAGGTGAGGTTAAAAGATTTGGTAATTCTCTTTTTGCAAAGGCAAAAAGTATCGTTCCGGAATTTGAACAATCCATTAAAGATGGATTGTTTCCTAAAAGATCAATTGCACTAAATCCCGATATGACTTTACGACATGTTGGATTTTTGGGAGCCGTTCCACCGGCAGTAAAAGGGATGCAAGATTTAGCTTTTGAAGCTAATGCAGAAACTCAAACTATTGAAATTTCTGAATTCTCAGATGTTGAAAAAGAGGATGAATTACCTTTACAAGAATCGCCTGTGACTCAAGATCATGAAGCTGTTCTTAATGATCAAGAAATTGTTGCTGAATCAACCGGTGATGTTCCGCCTCCCGAAAATTTTTCTTCACCTGAATCTACAGCAGTTTTAACTCCCGACGAAGATACAAATTTACGTATGCAGCTTTCAAAGTCGTATGTAAAGCAGAGAATTTCGGAGTTTGAAATTTATCTGATGGAAAAATTGGTGTATGGGAACATAACGGTTCCAATGAAAAATTCTTTGATGAAATTAGTTGAGATTGTCTCTACGGTAAATTTCAGTGAATCTCAATTAACAAATAGTTTTAACTTTTCTGACGGTTCTGTTAGTGATCCTCTTGAAGTTGTAAAAAGTTTAACCAACGAAATTTCAACATTGAATTTGACGAAGGAATTTGCAGTGAAAAGTGAAAGTAATTTCAAAGAAGATATTTCATTTTCCGATTTCAATGTTGATGAAGAAAGTTTGATCCTGCACAATAAAATATTAGCCACAGCTAAAGAGAAAAACATTCTTTATGCCGAGGCTGCTAAGATTGTGTTTAATTCATAATTGAACCCGCCTCAGGCGGGCCTAATTCGTAATTCCTAATTAATATAACGAGGTAAAAATGTCGCTCTTAAATAAAAGAATCGTTGATCCGGTATTAACTTCCCTTGCAAGAGGGTTTTCGCAACCGAATTTAGTTGCTTCTCAACTCTTCCCTGAAGTGTTTGTTGAAAAAGAAGGAGGGAAAGTTCCTTTGTTCAACAAAGAAGCTTTTAAAATTTACAACACGGAAAGAGCTATTCGGGCAAATTCAAATGTTATCAATCCGGAAGGGATCAATACTCTCCCCTATTCGTTAACTGAACATGATATCGCTTATCCGATGGATTACCGTGAAGTAGCTGAGGATATCCGAAACTTAAAAGTCTATGCAACTCATGTAACCACTGAAACGATAAAACTTCGTCTTGAAAAACAAGTTGCTGATCTTGTTCAGAATCTTAATTCTTTCCCTACCGGCAATAAAGTGACTCTTGCTGCCGGTGATAAGTTTGATAATGATGCAAGTAACCCTATTCATGTTTTTGAGTCTGCCAAAGAAGCTGTTCGAGGGAAGATCGCTAAACGTCCTAATGTTGCGATAATCGGAGCTTCCGCTTATTCTTCATTGAAAAATCATCCAAAGATTTTGGAGAAGATCCGTTATACCCAGCATGCCATCATGACTCCGGCTCTTCTTGCAGCTCTCCTGGAGATCCCAAATCTTTTTATCGGTGAAGCTGTCTACTCTTCCGATGATGATGTGTTCGCAGATGTTTGGGGAGATAATGTTATCCTTGCCTACATTCCGGGACAAGCTACTAATGTTGAAAGAAGTTTGTATGAACCTTCGTTTGGTTATACGTTCAAGAAAAGGAATTTCCCTATCGTTGACGTTTATTCCGGTGAAGGGAACAAAGTTGAGTTCGTTAGAAATACCGACATCTTCCAGGCGCTCATTGTTGGAGCTGACGCCGGTTTTTTAATCAACGATACTAACTCATAACTATTCGCTGACTATCAAAAAAAAGAGAGTTTATCATGGTACAAGAGAATTTAGTTGCAACAAATTCACCCGGCGATTTACCCCGATCGTCGGGACAGATTCCGAAGAAGAAATATTATAAAGTCGTTGACACCGATCTTTACAGAAATAAAAAGATAATCCGTGAAGGCTCGATCGTAGATTTCTTTGAACCGGCGTTCTCTTCTTTTTTAGTTCCGGTAAATGAAGCTGATGTCCCCCCGTCCGTTCAGATTGAACCGGAAACTATCAGCTCAAAACCCGGACGCGGAAGACAGAGAAAAAACTAACGTGATATTTTTTAATTACTATTTGTGACAAATCAATTTTATGGAGAATGTTAAATGAAAACCGAACAAATAATTCTTACGACTTCAATCAAAGCAGCCGTTGATCTATCTGCAAAGAAAAACCTTTTTATTGGTTTTACCGGCGCTCTTTGTGCCGCAAATGAAAAGGCTCTTGGAGTCTTAGCTGAAAACGTGTTACTGGATGAACAAGCTCCTGTTGCTGTTTCTGGTATCGCTATTGTTAAATCGGGAGCAACTTTTTCAATCGGTGCTGCTTTGGCAAGCAACGCTGCCGGTAAAGCAATCGCTGCGACTACTTTTTCTGCTGTTAATGCTGACGGCGCTGTTGCGGTTACTTCTTCTGCTGCTACGCCCCCGATCACTCTTGCGGGTTCTGTTTTACCGCAAGCTATTAATGGATATGCTTTGGATGAAGCCACTGCAGCAGATCAACTTGTCAGAGTTAAACTCGTTTAATCTGAAAGTCATATGCAGTCAATTTCGGGATTCCTTAAATTTTATTCAAAAGATTTGATAATCAATCTTTTGAATGATGAGAAGCGATTAGTTAATACAATTAATTTATCTGATGATGCCCTTGTATCAGTGACTCCAGATGTCTGTTCCTTGCGTTTGGATCAATGTATCAAGCAAGCTGAAGCTGATATATCTCTTTATTTATCGAATCCCGATTTTGATTCTGTTCTCGTTCAAAATATGGTTAATGACTTCACTGCTGAATTTGTTTATAAACGGAGAGGCGTCCTCCCTGTTCCGTCATCAATTAAGGATGCTTGCATAGAGCATAGAGAAAATCTTTTGGCGATAAATCAACAAAAGTTAGATGCTCTTTCATTACCTCAGTTTGTGAACTCTTCAGTTAGTGAAGTTGCTATTGAAGAAACGAGGTTATTCGATTATGATTAATCCTTTAGTACTGAAAGCTTTTCTTTCCGTGATTCTTGAAGCGCAAACTTTCCTCTTTCCCTACTTGAAAAGTAGCATGACGATAGATGAAAGTTTGATCACTTCGGGAAGTGTTCTTTTGTCTTACGAAGGTTCGATTTATTCTTATTCACAGAATAACATAAATCTTCCTTCAAATGTTGTAGCGAAACCTCAATTCAAAGTGTCGGTTATTTATCAAAGTTTAATTCAAGATGATCAATCGTTAGTAGTCTTTAATGATGTTGTTTCATTGATCAATGGAACTAATATGAACGAAGCCAAGATGAAACCTTTCAGAATCATGAAGGATGAACTGAAACAATACAAAGATAAATATGGGGTTTTTGAGCATTCGATCTTTTTTGAAACTGAATATTCTTTTACTCAAATAGTTTAATCAAGAAAATATTTATGGAATTAACTATCTCACAATTCTTGCACCAAAATTTTGGGTTTATCCTTACTTCCACCGTTTTAATAGGTGTCAATTATGGAGTGATCAAAACTCAAATGAAAAATAAAATTGATAGAGTTGAAGCTGCTGAATTAATTGATAATAAAATTGCTATGCATGCGAGCAATCAAACTTCTTATTCTAATGTTTCCGGCGCTCGTCTTGAAACGAAAGTTGAAAACATCGAAAAGAAATTAACAACCGTTGAATCTGATGTTAAAGAAATCTTAAAGAGAGTAGGCTAATGAAAAACTTTTTATCTCATTGGAAAACTTCTTTCTTTGGTCTTCTGTCAATTGGATTTGGTTTATTGATTGGGTTTAGATCGATGGATTGGGTAACTGCATCGCCCTTTTTAGTTTCGGGTTTGGGATTACTGAACGCTAAGGATTTTAATAAGTAATGATTAAAGAAATTATAGCTGCAAATAATATTGTGAATTTCTCTGAAGAAGAAATTCTGAACGGTTACCCCGAAAAGAATATTCCGGTTAATCTTATCCCGAATATTGCACCAACTTTGAAGCTGCTGCAGATGATTAGAACAAGTATCGGTAAACCGATTATCGTTCATTCTACTTATCGGGATAAGCATCATAATGCAGAGGTTAAAGGGAAAACTAATTCATTGCATCTTGTTTTTAACGCTTTTGATTTTGCACCAGAAGGATATACGTTTAATCAATTAGAAAATATTTTCAATGATTTGATCAGAGGGAAATATTATCTCGATTTTACTTTTCATGGTAAACTATTCAGAGTAAATCATTTGCTTTGTGGAATCGGGTTGTATGAAACATTCCTGCATATCGATACCAGAGGATTGTTAGGAAGACTTTCCCCGGCGGTGTGGAGAGGATAATGCAAATTAAACCTTTTCATATTGTTTCATTCATTGCTTTGCTGATCTTGGTCATATTCAATATTTATTTGCTTGCGATCATTAACATGAAAAGCGATACCAACAAAATCAGTTTAGAAAAATCAATCCGGTCACTTACTGTCCAGATTGATTCAATTAATGGAGTAACACAATCGCGGTTAGATAGTGTTCAGATCATAACTAATAAAAAAACAGAAATTAAAAATTATTACACACAGAAATTTTATGAAATCGATTCGCTCCATAATGATACTTCTCTTGTTCGTTTTATTAGGAAGCAACTACAAGACTTACGCTCAGTCCAACAATTTAACTAGTGATGAGCTAAGACAGATCGCTAATGCTCTTAATGAACATGATTTTCTTGTAGAACAAGATTCTTTGAATTCTGTACAGTTATCACAGTATGCGAAAATCATTTTGGAGTATAAGACAAAAGAAACATTATTCATTCAGAAAGAAACATCGTACAAAAGTTTAGTGACTGAGTTAACTCCTTCGTGGTATAATAATTTTCTCTTTGGTTCAACTGTGACAGCTATTGTTTTCAGTCTCTTTCTTTTAGCGTTAAACTAATTATCATTTTTTAATAGGAGTTTTTCTATGGCATTACAAGTTATAAATCTGAAAAGGGATAAAGACAAAGTCCTTAATGCTTTTATCTCAGATGTTTTGATCCAAACAAATCAAAATCTTTATGCAAGAACTACCGCTCAAGGAGGTACGGTTGAAGAAAATGCCTTCGTCACAGCCGGGAACAATAAAATGTTGAATTTCGGTTATTTCCCCGAAGCCGGTGTAAAGGTTAAACTCACTCCAAATGTTCGAAGATTGGGGGATGGATCTGAATTTCAGAGAGGATATGATTTTGAATTCAGTATCGAATCAATTCAGATGTATTCAAGATTTCAAATCGAAAAGTTCAAGAATGAACTTTGTACGATCAACTTGCACCCGCTTCAATATTATATCAAAGATGTTTACATACAGATCACGGTTGATGATGTTTTTGATAAAGACGGAAATACGAAAACGATCATTTCCGGTAAGAAATTTGTCAGAAATATTAGAGATGTTTATGATCCTAATCCTTGGGGTGATCTTTCTTATGGGAATTCGCCTTGGGCTTATGCTACTCCAACCACTGTTCCGGAGACTGCTCCTGAAACTATTCATCATTCTGTTCCTGTTGGAGTTTATGATTTGGTTAGCAATCGATTTGAAAGCTTACGCGCTTCGTTAGTTGGCACTCCTTCTGAGGAATTTGGAATCGATAAACTTGATGTTGCGGTTTAATTCATTTTAGATCATATCGGGAGTGGATAATCCCCTCTCCCGGCTTTTTATTCATATTCGTCACAATAACATTGAATATCACAGATTTTTATACCGTCATTAATAAGTTTCATGCTCAAAGAATTCAATCGTTAGGCATTGCCAACACGATTGACTCTTACCATGATTCAGCAGACATCGTAACGCAATATTTTTTTAGTCTCAATACACCAAGGAACTATTCGATATCGGGTTTAACTGATTTGACTATTGTTTTCGCTTACTATGATTTCTTTAATGATTTGAATGATACGGCGCAGAATAACCTTTATGTCGCAATTCAAAATTTATCGTTTCCGACCGCTTCATTAAGCTATCAGAGATTAGAATATTTGTTGAACTATAATCATTCTATCCCGCAGATCGATCCTAATCCTGACGGATTGAATATTTCGGTATTTAATGAAGTTCCTTTCGGTTCTATGAATGGCAGTAATACAGTTTTTGTTTTATCACATAGCCCATTTGAAAATAATTTCATGGTTTTCTTGAACGGAATTTTAATGAATGTTGGTCCAACAAATGATTTTACGATTTCCGGTGCGGTGATAGATTTTATTTTTCCACCGTTAACCGATGATATTCTTTTAGTTAATTATTCTTATTAATTTTTTTTGAGGTACTATTATGTCTGTTACAAGAGCGGAAGCTTCACGGCAATTAAAATTTAATGCCGATGTATCATTCAATTCCAAAAAGATCATGAATCTTGCTGATCCTGTAAATGCGCAAGATGCGGCTACCAAAAACTATGTTGACAATATGTCAATTGGTTTGGATGTTAAACGTTCTGTACGTTGCGCGAGTACGGCTGATCTCATTGGTTTAACCGGCTTATTGACAATAGATGGGATCACTGTTGTTGCCGGTGATAGAGTTTTAGTTAAGGATGATGTTCAAGGAGATTCAAGAAATAACGGTATTTATGTTGCTGCTTCCGGCGCATGGACAAGGGCAACAGATTTTGCCGGAGGTATGCACGTTGGAGGTTCATTTGTTTTTGTTGAGATTATCACCGTTAACGGTGATAATGGTTTTGTTTGTACTTCAAATAACGGTGCAAGTGATCTGGTCGGTGATGCCGCTTCTTCAATTGATTTTGCTCAATTTTCGGGAGCCGGTCAAATTATCGCGGGAACCGGAATTTCAAAAAGTGGAAATACGATCAGTCTTGCAAGTGGTGTTTGTTCTCCCGGTACTTATACGAAAGTTACTGTTGACACTTACGGAAGAGTTACTTCCGCAACCTCAATAACTGCAACTGATTTACCTTCCGGTATTGATGCTGCGAAGATCGGCGGAGGTGTAGTCGATAATACCGAGTTCGGTTATTTGAATGGTGTAACTTCAGCGATCCAAACTCAATTGAATGCAAAAGAAGCTACTCTCACAAAAGGAAACCTTACTGAATCAACTTCAGCAGTTTTAACCATCACCGGAGGAACCGGCGCTATTATCGGAACCGGTTTATCTATCCAGGTGAAAGCTGCTTCTTCCACCGTAAGTGGTTATTTATCAACTACCGATTGGAACACGTTCAACAATAAGCAACCAGCGATTACCGGTGCAGCAACCACAATTACCGCTTCGAACTTAACAGTTAGCAAAGCGCTCGTTTCGGATGCAAGTGGTAAAGTTGCAGCCGCTACAACGAGCGCAGCTGAACTTGGTTACTTAGTCGGTGTTACAAGTGCAATTCAAACACAGTTAAACGCTAAGGAAGGGACTTTAACAAAAGGTAATCTTACTGAAGCTACAAGTTCAGTATTGACTATTACCGGCGGAACCGGTGCAATTATCGGAAGTGGTTTGTCGATCCAAGTGAAAGCTGCTTCGACTTCGGTTAGTGGTTATTTATCTAATACAGATTGGAATACTTTTAACGGAAAGCAAAATGCTATTACCGGAGGTGCTACCACAATTCTGTCATCTAACTTAACTGCCAACTTTGCATTAATTTCTGATGGATCGGGTAAGGTTGCTGTTTCTTCAATTAGCACAACAGTATTGGGCTATTTGAGTGGAGTTACTTCAGCGATCCAGACACAGATCAATACAAAGTTGACTGCTGCAAATTATATCGTGAGGGAAACTCCTTCCGGTCTATTGAATGGAAGTAATATTGCCTACACCTTAGCACATACGCCAACAAGCGGAAAAGAAATGGTTTTCTTGAATGGAGTTCTTCAAAATGCCGGTGGCGGTAATGATTACACCATTACCGGTGCAACGATTACCATGCTTACTGCTCCTCTTTCTGATGATTTGCTTTTAGTTACTTATACGTATTAATAAGGTTTGATCTCTTGGCAAAAACATCTGTTAAATCGGAACAAATTAAAGACGGTGGTGTTAAGCGCAGTGATGTTAATATAACGCAAACCGGCGAAGCTTTGATCCGCCGGTTAATTTCCGGAACAAATATTTCTATTTCTTCCACCGGTGTTGATACCGGGACCGGTGATGTAACAGTGTCGGTTTCTTCAACTCCGAATTTTACTTCTTTGAGTATTGGGAGTAATACGGTTATCGATAGTTCCAGAAATGTAAACAATATCGGGACAGTTATAGCCACGGGAAATATTACTTCAGTTGGAACAAATAATCTTTTTATCTCGAACAGTGTTACTGCTAATTCTTGGGGTGGTTTTGGGATCCAAAAGTATAGCAGTTACAAAGGGATTTTGGGTAACGCATGGGCAGCAAATGCTTTAGTTACCGGCGCTGTTGCTGATGATTTGGTTATCAGAAACTCACAGAAGATTATTTTTACGGCTGATGCCGGTAGTACCATTCATGCAAGTATTTCAGCTTCTGATTTCATTATCAATACTACCAACTTGAAAGTTGGTACCGCCACCGGACAATCCGGTTCATTCAGCTTTTATAATTCTGAGGATGGAATATCATATAGCGTTACTTTCACAAAAGGTGTTTTAACGAGCATTTATGAAATTTAATAATCACAATACAAGGAACAAATAAAATGAGTATCAAGGTTAGTTTAGGTCAATTAAAAAACAGTGAAGAAGCATTAAAAAGTTTAGTCGCTCAGCCGCTTCCGGTTGTTGTTTCATTCAAATTAGGAAAAACGGTTCAATTAATCCAAAAAGAATTGGATGCGTTGGAAGCTAAACGAATTGATTTGGTTAAACAATATTCCGGTAAACCGAAACCTGGTAAGGAATTGTCTGTTACCGAAAAGAACATGCCTAAATTCTTAAACGATATCGGAGAACTTTACCGCATTGAAGTTGAAATTCACTCGAAGATGTTTTCTATTGACAATTTCGCACAAGCAAAATTAAGTGTCAATGAATTAGCTATGCTTAATTGGTTAATCGAAGATAAATAAGAATATATTTTATCACTTCCCATCATCTTATTGGAGTTATCAACATAAATGAAAAAACAAGAGACAAAACCAATATTTGGAAAAATCCCCGAACCAAAAAGTTATTGGTTAAACGAAAAGAAATTTTCGTATCACTCAATTTCTCATGAGAACTTTTTCAAGTTCCCGGAAATATTTTCTTCTGTTTTACAAGAGGATGTTTCTACTCCCTTTTTAACTGTTAAAACTCTTTTTGCTACCGGGAAAGCATACGATCTCATTCAATTAATCTTACAAGATGAGAATGGAATTCCCCCGTCTATTGATGAATTGAAAGCAGTCTCTCCTTTGATTAATGTTTCTATCTTAACGGATTTTTTCGTTTCAGAGGGGAATTCATTACTCAATGGAATCTTTGCTTTAGTCAACTCAATGCGATAGAAGAAAAAGCAAATGATGATCTTAAATCATTCCAGAAGTTCCCTTATGAACACTTTGAGCCGGATATCGAATTATCTTTGCCCGCCGTTCTTTTGCTCTTAAGCAACGGCGATTTCTTAAAATATGAGCAATTAAAAATTAATCCCATTATTCCGATGTATGAATATTTCTACAAAAGAAGAATTGAGAACTTAAATTCACTTCTCTACAAAGTTGAAGAAATGAAATTTTATAAGAAGATCAAACCCAATGGCTAAAAGTAAAATAACAACCTTTCCTGCCCTTGATAATATGACAACCATATTGACAAATGCTAATGATAAATGGTTGAAAATTATAGATCAAGAGAATCTTTCTAATTGGTCAAAGTATCTAGATAGTTTTGTAGATACACAACTGTCTTTTATGGATAAAACGTATGGGAATATTCAAAAACAACTTGATCCGTTATTTCTAAAAATGCCTTCTAATTTTGAAAAAATTGTCAAAGCTAATATCGCAGCTACTGAAGGCAAAATGTCTAAAGGTGTATTTAATAGCACCTATGGCGATTTCAAAGATAAAAATGCTAATTGGAATAATGCTCCTAAAGCTACTTTAGACGGTATTATGAGTATGATCCCTATTGTAGGAGATATTTGGAACGTTGGTGATAATATCGGTACTTTATTGCATAATAGAGGACAAATTGCTGATGATGTTTACCGTGAGGAAATAAATAAGTTATTATCTGCTCAATATCAACTTGAGGGTACTGTCTTAAATGGTAAAGGTAGTTATAATGACAAACTTTTAGCTACTCTTAATATGAGAGCTAATTTTTGGGATGAAGCATTAAAAGCCTTCAAATGGGATAAAGGTAACAAATATTATGAAGCTGATGTTAGGGAATTCAACAAAGTGCTTTTTGATATATCTCAAGTTAAGGCTAAGATTGCTGATCCTTCGCAAAATGGTTTTTCTAATTTTGGTAACCGTCCTGAAGATTTATTAAAACAAAAACTTCAAAATTATCGAGATATTTATTTGATGAGTGATAGAACAAATGCAGATTATGAGGAATATAAAAAGAATGTCCTTGCTTCTACTGATAAGATAACGAAAAATCAAAAAGAACTTTTTCATGTTAAGGCTGATTATTATAAACTTCTTGATTATGACTTGAAGGAAATCGGGAAAGCTCAATCGGAACCGCGAGAAGCTTTAAGCAGGTTGATCAACAACTATAACAAAGGAGCCGGTTCTATCACAAAAGAAAATTTTATTTCTAAGTTAAAAGATATTATCGCTGCCGGAAAACTTTCTTCCGATCCGGAGGTTCAAGATGTTGGAGATGCTGCAGAACGACAAATCTATTTTGTTGAACAAGCGGAAAAGACTAAAGCTGATAAAATAGCCTATGCTGCCGAAATCGAAGCCGATAGAAAAGCTAAAGAAAATTACAATGCCCTTAAAGCGCATAGTGATTTGGCCATCAAAGAAAAATCTTTAGAGGAGGAATCGCTTAAAAAACATTTGGATCTCAATAACTTAAAAGCGCAAGCGGATAAAAATTTAATTAGTTACCGGATAAAGGATGAAAAAGCAAAAGAAGATTTATTACGGGATATTGAACGCCAACGATTAGAAGCTGCTGCTGTTCTTGAATATGAATATGCGCAAAAACATAGTGCGTTATACGCCGGTATGCAGTCCGGGTTCGGTACTATGTGGAATGAGTTCATTGTAGGAAGCCGGAAAGCGAAAAATAGTTGGGATGCCGTTTGGTTGTCTATGAGAAATACAGCGCTTAACAAAATTGGAAGCGAGGTTTCCGACAGTTTCATGAAAATGTTATTCAAAGGATCGTCAAATTCCGGAGCCGGTGGAGATAAAAATGACGCCGGTTTGTTAGATACTATCATAAGCTATGCAATGTATGCTATTCCTTTTCTTGCCGATGGAGCTATTGTTACAAAACCTACCTTGGCAATGATAGGAGAAGCAGGTCCCGAAGGTGTTATTCCTCTTGATCAGATGAACAGTACAAAGGTAATTTATGTTCAGCCGGTCATTCAAGGGAATTTCGATGTTTCGCTTCATAAGCTTCAAATGAAGTTGGATCAGAACAAACAAATGATGGAAGCTCTTTATTAATGCCTAATCTTACTCTGAAACTTAATATCACTACAATTTCTAATCCCAAATATCTTTTACAGCTTCAGTTCACTCGATATTTCTCCGGTTTTATTGATGGAGTTGATTTTGATGGAACTCTTTATTCATATACTATTTGGGGAAAGGATTATGAAGTTTATCTTCCAGCTGAAATTGATAAGATCGATTTCAATTATAATTTCGATGATAAATTAATAATTCCGGGGATTTGGAATCTTTCTATTTTCGATAATAATTCTGTCCTGGATGAATTATTTTTTGAGAACAATCCTACTCCCTTAGATGTTGGACAATATTACGCTCCGGATTTATCAAAACCGGTTAAAGCTTTGCTTTATAAGATCGGAGATCATGAACGGTTTGAATTTCCTTTGGATTTGAATCACACACCGTTCTTTTCCGGTTACGTTTATATGAAGTCTCTTGGTTTTGATGACTTTACGAAAATGTTTTCTTTATCGGTACAACCGGATATTGAACTGCTGAAGAAAGCGGATATTCATAATCTAAAGGCAGCCAGAGCAGATGCAGAAGAGATTCCAGATCAGCATTTGTCTTTTCGGGATAATCTCTACTATCTTTTGCAAGTTGCTTTTCCCGAACTGAAAAGAGAAAATGTAACCATTGAACATGAGTTTGTTTTTTGTACTCATAGTGATCCTACTCTTTCTCATTTTTCTTCTAATCCAAATACTATTTTTGCAGCCGGTTCGATTGGTGAATATTCTATACACGATCTTTATTTCAACGTAAGGGATATTTCTTATCGCTTAGGAATAAACTCCTGCCACGAAATATTAAAAGCTTTGTGCTTTTCTTATTTCGCTACATTAACGGTAACGCACAACAAAGTTACTTTCGCTTCAATCAACAAATCTTTCCGGACAGATAAAACTTTTAACGCAAATAGATCGGTTTTTTCGTTCACAAAGGAAGTCTCATTTGAAAGGCTTGAATGGATCAAGATAACTGAAGTAAGCGCTAACAGCCATCTTAGCCATACGATCGGAACGCAGTCGGAGCTTACTAATGGTTATGATAAGAACATTGCTTTGGTTACGATCATGAATTTTGCAATCGTTCAAGGAGTGACGAAGTATATTTTAACTTCACCTTTGAAAGTTAAAGATGTAAATGGTGTTTTTCTGCATGTTATTTTCGCAAAGGATAAAGCAACTTCAACCGATTATAAAACTTTCAGAAAGTTGATCGCTTTGCTTTGGTATGATTACATGAATAATATTTCTTCCGGGAAAATTTGTAAGTTCCAAGTTGATTCTGTTGAATTTGATTTTACTCAATCAATTGGCTATCATGACCGGATTTATTCTCCGGTAGGAATTCATTATGATATTGTGGATGATTCAACAACGATTGATGCAGTGAGGAATTAGCTTTAATCTCTTCCAAATAAAAAAATCCCTCATTGCTGAGGGATTTATAAGTTAAGAAGATACTAATTTCAAATGAACAAGAACTACTTGAGCAATAACATTTTCTTAGTAGAAGTATAATCGTTTGCGCGTAATTGGTAAACGTACATACCACTTGCAAGTGATGAGGCATCGAATTGAACCGTGTATTTGCCCATTTCTTTATTTTCATTTACAAGTGTTTTTACTTCATTACCAAGTATGTCGTAAATCTTGAGTGTTACCAATCCTTCTTTTGGCAATTGATAAGTTATTGTCGTTATAGGATTAAAAGGATTTGGAAAAGCATTACTCAAATCATAATCTATAGGAAGTTGGTCTGCATCAGCAAGCATTATCTGTTTTAGACTTGCCTGATTACCACCAAGATTAATACCTGCAAATAAAGTAAGATCTTCTTTAGGATAAGCTGTTACCATACGTGAATAATATTCGTTTGCCTTTGTATAGTCTTGTTCAATTTCTGAATAATGTATAGTCAGATCATAAAGGGCAGATAATTCGTTACTTGAATTAGGATATGTATCAACCAGCTCTTTATTGTAAGTGATCATTGCACGTGTATCGTGCGCTAGCGCTGCTTCTCTTGCAAGGAGTCTTAGAGCGTAAGGTCTAAGCGAATCGCTCTTTGCTCTTTTGCTAAATTTCGTGAGAAGGTTATTTAACCAATTATTCGCCGTATCTATTTCCGCTTCCTTGCTTTTTATATATTTTTCATTACGTGCAACCTCACAAAAAGCGATTAGGGCAAGAGGAGAATATTTGTGATCGAATTCCCCGTCTACGAGTGAGAGCAAAGCTTCCTTTGCTTTCTTAAAATATCCCGTACGGCCATTACTTATTGCCTCCTCATATTTATAAGCGTTACCACCTTGCATTGAAGAAGTGTTTCTCTTAACTGCCACTGACGCAGTTTGACCGGAACGAGACGCACTTAAAGGTGAACATGAATTCGGATTGGGGTCGGATGTTAAAGGGGCGCTTGTGGTAATCCAGGAAGTGCCATCTGCATAAACGTTTGGTTGCCAACCCCAATAGTTATAGTTTGCTGATATCCCCGAATTATTTCTTGCTTCCATATCGGGTAAGTCGCTCCCAAATATACTATTATAAGCTCCGCCAGCGCTACCCGCATCAACAGTAGAAGCGTTGTCGGCTTTGAAAAGCGGAGTAGATGAATAAGTAATAGCATTATAACCCATACCTCCATAAGCATGGAAAATCGGGAAAGCGGAGTTGATAACAACACCGTAGCTGTTGGTGCATATAATGTTGTGAGAAAGCCATGGGCTGGCATTATTTAGCACCATTGCATAACCATTACCATGCAGCTCATTATTATCCCAAGAAGGATTACCGGTAATACTAGTTGCATTTATACCATAATTTGTATTGTTAAGAATTGAGTTTCCTGTAATAGTAATAGCGACAGAATTGGCGTTAATACCTGTTCCATTGTTTGAGATGGTACATGATGATACGTTTATTGTAGAGCTACTAATACTGCTAATTCCATAAAGTGAATTGTTCGTTATCGTATTATTAGAAATAGTTACGTTTGAATTATTGGTGTATATACCGCATACGGCATCTCTAATTGTTGAATTTTGAATGGTGCCGCTGCTGCCACTATAAAAACTGAGACTATTCCAATAACCCGCAGTACCGTTACCTTGAAAAGTAGTGCCACTAGCGTTAAGACTTCCGTAAACAGAAATCTTTTTGGCAGAACTAAACGTTACTGTTGCACTGGAATTTAAAAATAAAGCAACACCTGTTGGAACCGATAAATTAGTGGTTACATTCTGTGCTATGTTTACAGTAACTGTTTGACCAGAAACGGCAGCGCTTAACGCCGCTTGCATTGTTGGATAAATACCCTTATATGTACTTCCGGTTAAAAGCACAGCACCGTTTATTGTTGCACCGCCTTGAACTGTTATCGTCCCGCCGGTCGAAGTAATCGAATAACCGTTAATATTTAAATTTGTACTTGCTTCGATACGTAAAGCATAACCAGAAGGAACAGTTATATTCCCGGTCAAACTTATATCTCTTCGCCAAGATTCGTTTCTTGTCAATGTTCCAGAAAGTGTAAATGGTCTAAATAAGGCCACATTATTTCTTGTTTCATTAAGTTGTCTAGTGTTATTTTCATAATTGGAAGTTCCCCGAGGAACTGAATTGTAAGTTTGATCGGGATTAGACCAAAAATTCAGTCGAGTGTAATAACTGAATGTTGTGTCATAAGCCATGATGGTTCTCCATGCACCAGGTTTATATCTGAACCCATGATTATATGTTCCATTTGGATCATTAATCCGGTTATGCCGCGCACCCTGTAAATGACCAATTTCGTGAGCAAATGAATAATAACCGGTAGCACAATCATAATGGACAGCACAAAAAGCCTGACTTTCAGAAGCTTGAATATAATATGCTATACCACAGTAGTCGATGTTGTTGATAATTAAAACACAAACATCGGCGCTATATGTATTTCTATAACTATGAACTTCATCCATATTTCCGTCCGTGGTTGATTGAAAAGCATTTACAATCTGGTCGTATGTTTTTCCAGATTCGCTATAACTCACTTGATATGAATAAGCAAGGTTCAATCTTATATTGATATTACTGGCTTCATATGAAGCATTCGCTTCGCTAATTGCGGTTTGGATTAACCCATTAATATTACCGCTTGCATTTGCGGCTGATGGTGTATAAGCAACCAACACATCTACATATTCAATTGTCTCTGTCGTTGTTTTGTATAACAAACTTGATTCTTTATTAAAATGTGAATCTTTCTTATTAAGTTGGTCTTCATTAAACTCACAATCTTCTGGCGGTAATTTCTTTTCATCAAATTCAATTATTGCATGGAATCCATCTCCCAACGGTTCAATCTTATATTTCTTACTATTGTAATAAATGGAACCGGTTATATCATTATTTTGCTTAACTATCACTGCATAATTATTATTTGAGTCCCTACCGTACCAAGTAATATCACTTGTTTTTCTTATGTCTATCTTTTCTTTTGCCATTTCCAGATTGTCATCAAACAAGGGAATTGCTATTTGCTCATTTTTTGTTAAATCACCATCAATGAGCTTGAGAACCTTAACATTTTTCGTTGAAACTCTCGTTTTGATATGATCTAATAAACCAACTTGAACGTTTGAAAGATTGGATTCACGATTTGCATTCTCAAACAAATTTGCTTTAATCCCTTGTGCAATAGTATTTGTAGTAATGAAAACAATTAAAAGAAATAGTACCGAAATCAAAGCAATGAAATTTTTTTTTCTTTGTTCCATGATGTTTTCCTTTATATTAAATTAAGATTTAATGTTCAATTAACCTTGTTTTGTTACACAGTAAAAAGGTCATTTAACGAAATGTTCGTATTCGATCAAAATGCTTTCAATTGACCAAGATCGATTGTCGTAACTGGTACCTTTTTCAACCTGACATACAAGACCTCTATTTGGTACATAGTAACTATAATAATCGTAGTAACTAACAACATCCTCTGACTGGCGGACGCGAGTTAGAATTACATAACAACTTTCAGCAGTAAAAAATGGAGTGACTAACTTTTCATTATCAGCTACACATTCACTCAAGATTGTTGGTTCTACCTTAAAAGAAGATTCATAATAAGTAAACTGTCCTTCCCATTTTTCTCCTTTCTTTAAGGGATAAGGAAATTTTAATCCTTTAGAAATCAGTGTGTCTGTATCATCATAACCACCCATTTCAAATATACCTTCTTGTCCTATCCAGTATAGCCAATGCAAATTATCTGTTTGTTCATAACTCAAAGAGTTATTGTTGTATGCATTCACATTATAGTAGTAATTCCCATAATGAACGGTTAGGCTATTGGCAATTTTTCTCTTTGTTGAATCGCGAATAATCAGTGATGTATCGCTAAAGCTAATTCCAAAAGAATTAAAATCTTTATATGACCACATTGAGTCATTTTCGTGGTGCCTGATTTTGTTATAAGCATAAAATTTGTATTTCCAATAGGAACCAACCTTTCCAGGCATTAGTAGATTTTCAGATAATGCTAAAGTATCAGGACAATCTGCTTGAGGGGGGAGGACATTTTGATTTTCCGGATCATTTGTGCAAGAGTGGAACAAAGCAAAAAGGGAAACGATAAAAATTGATGTGAGTTTTTTCATGTCAGATTAACGGTTAAGTCTAAAAAAGAAAAAGGGGTAAAAAGATGAATAAAAAAAGGAATCAGTTTAATTGGTTTTCCTAATCTCATTCTCTTTCCTAATTTTTTATTCGTTAACATAAAAGCAAGTAGATTTAATTTTTGTATGTTAAAAACACTAAAAAAAGATAACAGTTAAGGTTGTTACGTACAATAATTTTTTCACTGCCACAATAAAAGCAAATAAACTGTTAAAGATAGTAGGGAAATCCCTAAAAAGTTGTAGGGATATCCCTAATAATGTGTAGGGATTTCCCTACTGGTAGGTAACCCCTATCAGTTTTTGTTCCATTTTCGCACTTTTTCAGTTTTACGCTCTTTTTGTTAATCTTTCCCATCTTTTCCCCGATTCAGTTATTATTCAGATTTTGCTTTACAAATCAGCAGTTCAACCATTAACAAATTATCATTTTTTGCTTCGCGCTGTTGTTCTCCTACTCCGCCAGAGGCGGATCGCATTATAAAAATCACCTCCACTTCATTTCATTGATATGTAATAAAAAAATAGTTAGTCCATAAACACATCGGTTTTGAGATTTTTTCTTTTGAGAAATTTCAACTGCTGCTTAACTACTTTCTTCGCGCTCTTGGGAATAGATATGAAGGAGTTTTCTTGTCGATCGACAAATTTAAAACTTTTTGAGTCCTACTTATTACTATTTGGTGAAATAATTTTTCCCTTATTGATAAGCAATCCTTGAATAGTAAGGTACTGTTACCGTAATAAAACTAATATTCGCAAGAAAAGAAAAACCAGATTGATTCAGTAATTTTTAATTTTTCCCATTCGATAGGATATCGTAACCGTTTTTATTCGCAAGTAGGTATCCATTATGATATTGTGGATGATTCAACAACGATTGATGCAGTGAGGAATTGAGATTTGATCGAATGTTCATATAAAAAAATCCCTCATCTCTGAGGGATTTTTAAGTTTATTAGAAACTAATTTCTAACTACCAAGAACTACTTGAGCAGCAACATTTTCTTAGTTGCAGTATAATCATTTACCCGCAACTGGTAAACGTACATACCGCTTGCAAGTGATGAAGCATCGAAATGGACACTGTATCTGCCCATTTCTTTTTGCTCGTTTACGAGAGTTTTTACTTCGTTGCCAAGCATATCATATATTTTTAATGTTACACTTCCGCTATTTGGCAACTGGTAAGTGATGGTTGTTGCCGGGTTAAACGGATTGGGATAGTTTTGATCGAGAGCATAGTCTGTAAGTACCGGTAAATCGCTTTGAGATATATTGGGTGATGCTAAATTTTGCCGATTATTTGCATCAAGATTACCTAATAAATACTCACTCTCAGATACTAATTCATCATCCGGATATTTTGTGGCTAATTCAGCAAATTTGGCTGATGCATTTTTGTAATCATTCAAATATGTCAGATATACATAACCCGCATTGAAGAGGGAATGTTTCTCAACATCTTTGTTGGTTTTATATGTTTCAGCAAGTTTATTAAAATTAGTTACCGCTTCTTCAAATCGTTTATCTTGTATTAAATATTGGTTCTTTAATTCAAGACTCACAACATCAAATTCATTGTTCTTATTTGCTTTGGTTTTTATCGTGTTATCAAGATAAGCAACAGCGCCTTCTTTACCGGATAATTTGTAGCATTCATCTATTCTTACCAACGCCATTGCGGATTTTGAATCGGTAGAATTTGCATTTATATAGCTATCGTACATAGCTATTGCTTCAGCAAATTTTCCGTCCAATTGTAGATTATACGCTTTTTCTAAATCTGATTTTACGGAATTTATCGTGGATGAATTAGAAATACCGTTTGGTCCTCTGACCATGCCTTGTTCAGGATCAGGATTCGGGTCTGTTGGAAGTGCATTCGTATAATCAATAGTTGATTGATAAGGATAAAATTCATTTACATTTGGAGGATCAGCTCCCCACCAATTTAATTGCGCCGTTACCGTACAATTATAATAAGCGCTCAGTTCGGTTCCCGTATTATTGCAAATACTATTGTAGCCTCCGTAAGGAGAACTACCTAAATATAAATTACTCATGTAAGAAGCTGAGATACCATTACCGGTGTTGTTTTTTATTTTATTATTCCCTCTTCCCCAATAATAACCATACGCATTCCATGGGACAAGTTTGGCAGAACTATAGTAGGAAAAGTTTAATCCGTTAGCTGAATGTCCGGTTATGGTATTGCCATAGAGATATGGGCTTGATTGATAAGTGCTTATTCCATAATAAGTATTGTTACTTATTGTATTGCTATATATCTTCGGAGAAGCAGAGTAAAGTGAAATTCCTCTTGAAGTATTGTTTTGAATGGTGTTATAAGAAATTTCGTTAGATAGTGTTCCAACATTAGAAACATAGATACCTGTAGCATTATTTGAAATAGTGCTATGCCTTATCATTGGAAGTGTAGAACTACAGGTAATACCAGTTGTTGCATGTGAAATATTGCAGTAGTCAATGCTTCCGCTTGAGCCGGAGTTAAAAACTATTCCTCCCCAAGAACCGCTGGTTCCGCTTCTATCAAAGGTAATATTGTTTGTGCTGGTGCCTTGGGCAAAAAGTGTATTATTTGCCGTTACATAAACACCTGAAGATAACATTATCTTGCTACCTTGCATGATACTTAAATTTGCTGAAGATGAAAGGGTAATATTGCCCAGAACATTAATATTGCCAAACCAGGCTTCATTACTCGTAAAAGTACCACCCGTAACGGAAGTGTACGGAATATAATTATGCTTAGCTATCGTTATATAAAGTGGTCGTACTGAAGTATTAAAGGTAAAACTACTAACATTATCCTCACGTTGCCAATAAGTTGCACCATTATCACCACTAGAAACACATATCATTGAACCGGAAACACCTGCGTTAATAGATAGGCTGGAACCATTATCTGTAATTTGAACATTAGAATATAGTTGCAAAGTATTGGTCCATAATTCTAATGCAGGATCACCAAGCCAAAGGTACATTTTTGCGTTTGCTATACCGGCTTGGCCATAGTTAATAATAATATATTCAGCGGCTGCATTTGAAATATTTCCTATATTATGAATAGCTGTATTAAAAGCCGTCTCGAATAATTTTTTATCGTAGGCGTGATTCGCATCTGTATATGAAGGTTCAGTTGCACCGAGAAATGCGGTTGCGCCATAATTCGTTTTTGTAAAAGCTTCAGCAAGACAATCACTGCTGTAATCTAATGAGGCATTGTCGCAAGCAATCGAAAATGTCACAGGGAGTTTCCTTCCGTTATTTAAACCATTTGCATCAGAAGTTGTATAACTTTCATTATTTACATTCCAATTCCACCATTCAAATTCTGACCCATGTCCTCTATAATTTATTATCCCCATGCCTGAATTGATGTAAGAACTGGTTTGGGCATTTGTTGCTTCGTTTCCACCAACACTGGTGCTTGCACCATATGCTTTAGTAAAAACGGGATTGTCGCTGTAAGAAAAAGTTCTGATTTCCTCACTACAACCCTGATATTTCCAAGGAGCATTTTCTTTGTGCGCTACCAATAACGCACTCCTAACCCAACTATCATTGGGTGGCATGGTTTCATAATTAATCTCTTTTCTTATCATATTTTCTACTTCAGTTGCTGATAAAGCGGAAAATCTTCCCACTGCAATTTCTGGATATAAATCACCTCCTGTCAAAAGTGAAAACCAATAATCACCTGGACCGGTGCTTGACCAACATACTTGGCTTATATCACCTACTAAAAGCACGTATTGAATATTATAATTAGTATATTCGCTAATAATATAGTTTTTTAGTGATGTTTCATTGTTACCTATATCATTAATAGAAACTACTTTTGATAAAAGTCCTTTCCGGGTTTTCCATTGAGCAAACGGTTTTATCGTATTTAAATAATCAGCCGCTGTAATTATCAAATAATCATAGTCAGTTGTGGTGTTTATGGAATTAGTTTTTCTCAAAGTGTGTGGTAAATAATCATAATTTATTATTTTATCTCTGTATCTTGTATCCCATTCCTTGTTTATTGGTTTTGGGGTAATTAATGCTTTACTAATTACATCATCAAAAGTTACTTTAACAACCAGTTTAGTATAAACTTTTAATGTTTTTGTTTTAGGATTATACTTAATCGGGAAAACATTCATTCCCGAAACTCTTATATCTCGCCAAACACCTGGTTTATCTATCTCAATAGTATTTATTGGAAATAATTCATCCTGATTATAAAAAGCTTCGTCTATTACAAAGCTTTCCGTTTCATTTTCATGAATAGGCTTTTGAAATGGACTTATATTATAGCCTGTAAATGTAATTATCGATGAATCAACAATTTCAACATTATATGTTTTGAAATCCGGAACCCCAATAAGTTCTCTAATAACCGGCAATTGGGGTTTACCTATTTCTAAGGTTGAGTAATAATCAGGAATGCTTATATTCTGATAAGTTTTATTCATCTTTTCCGATTCTTTGCGCTCCATACCTGGCAAAGATATCTCAAGAAGCATGCTAAAATTATCTGTACTAAGGATTTTTACAGAAGGCTTTTTTTGAACCGCCGATTTATCAAAAGCAATCCATTGTGAAAAAAGTAATTGTGATGATAAATAGAAAAGTATAAAAACAATTGAAATCTGCTTTTTCATTTTATTCTCCTTTAAAAGAAATTTTGTAATAGAATCAATTTTTGTTACTTTAATAGTGCAAATAAAAAAGGCGTACTTGTCCTCCTAAAAGGGCAAACCTTGAACTAATTTGTTTGTATTTACACCGTCGAAGTGTCATCAGCACAACGACGGTGTTTTTATTTCTTTAACATATCATCACCTACTTTCCAATAAATAGTATTTTTTTTAGCACTAACCCAAGACTTTTGAACAATTATTTGAGAAGAATCATTTTCCTACTTTGTTCAAATACACCGGTACGTAATTGGTATAAATAGACCCCTGTGCCGACACTTACCCCATTTTTGTCTTTTCCATCCCATTTCACTTTATAACAACCTTTTTCTTTTTCTTCATTTAAAAGAGTCTCTATTTCATTCCCAAGCAGATCAAATATTTTGAGTGAGACCATATCTTGTTTCAGTAATTGAAATTCAATTTCTGTGCTTGGGTTGAACGGATTTGGGTAGTTTTGTGAAAGCTCGAATGTTAGAGGGATTTTAGTCTTCGTTTCAATTACATCCGTGAGTTGCCCTTTATTGTTTGTTTTTACTATACAAAGGTCTTGATATTTATCCCATTCTATTTCAACCCGTTTGAACCCCGTAATTAAATAACCACCATCCACTGTTTCTGTTACATCATTACCTCTAAAGCGCTTTTCATCACCATTTTCTACTAAATCACGACCAATGGTGTTACTCCACTCAACATTATAATCTCTATCAAGTTTAAGAAGATAAATATCTGAGTCAAAATTATCATAAGTGGTTTCACCGACGATAATAAAACCACTATCAGATGTCGGTTTACAAGAGTATGCATAATCCCCCCATGAACCATTATTTATTTTTTTAGTCCAGATTGTGTCACCATTGGAATCGGTTTTTAACAACCAGATATGAATTTCAAGTCCCAGCTCACCATCTACGGTATATTGCCCTGTTATAAAGTAACCACCATTTTTTGTTTCGGAAACAGAAAAAGCGCCGTCAAAGTATTTACCACCATATGTTTTTGTCCATAAGGTATCTCCTTTGTAATCGGTTTTTAAAAGCCAGATATCTGATCCCCTTGGTGCCGGGAACTCCGTAAAACCCGTAATAATATATCCACCATCAGTGGTCTGTTGTACATAACGCCCTTCATCCTGATTTGGATTACCATAACTCTTCAGCCAAAGAGTCTCGCCTTGTGAATCAATTTTAAGGAGAAAAAGATCCGACCCATCATTTCCTCCTGTACCAGTGATAATGTAGCCCCCATCACTTGTTCTTTTTATGCAGTTCCCTATCCCCAACGGATAGGTTTTTGCCCAAAGAAGAAGTCCTTGTTCATCTAGATTTAATAACCAAAGTTTGGTTTGAGAAAAGTTATAAGCCGAAATGATATATCCTCCAGTACCATTTTTTTCTATCGCATAAGCGGATTCCCATGTACTTGAATCGCCATATGTTTGGGTCCATATTGTATCCCCAAACTCACTTGTCCTTATTAAATATACATCGCCGTAATAATGGTTCGGAGGGCCTTCCGAATATCGATTATATTCCCCTGCAACTATATATTCGCCGACTTCCGTTTGTATTAAAGCCAGTCCCTGGTCAGTACGTCCTTCGGCAGGATTTCCGAACGTCTTAAAAAATGTTGTTTGACAAATTGAAAGGGTTGAAAAGAAAAAGAAGATGTGAATTAACGAGTAGAAAGTATGTTTTTTCATTTTAATCTCTCAATTAAAATTAAAATAGAATGAGGTGGAAAAGTACAGAGGGATAGTAACAAGTATAAAGTTACTATTTGAGAATAAAAAGGTAAAGAGAATTTATTTTGAACAGTTCTAAAAAAGGTTATCATATAACCCCTATATATTTAGTAGTAAATTAAGAGTATTGAGTTAGTTTAACACAAGAACTTAAGCACAAAGAACTAAATGATAGGAACATAAAGAATATTTTACTTTTTCTATTTTTATTTTATGAAAATATAATGAGATATGCAAGTGGTCACTAAAATATTTTTAACTTTTTTTAGGGTAAAAAATCTTGGAGTTTAAAAAGTATGGTGATAAGTAAATTTGTTAACATCAAGAGATTTGTTACCGTTTATTCCTTCAGAATTAAAACATTACAAGTGTCGAATTGTATGTAATAATATTGTTTGAAAAATGACTTTTCTTAGTCTCCATTTTAATCCTTTCATAAAGTATTTAGCTAAATAGAAATACTGCTTCGCGCTTTTGTTCTCCTACTCCGCCAGAGGCGGATCGCATTATAAAAATCAATTCCACTTCACTTCATTGATATGTAATAAAAAAAGAGTCTGTCCATAAACACATCAGTTTTGAGACTTTTTCTCTGCAGAGAAATTTCAACTGCTGCTTATCTACTTTCTTCGCGCTATGGGTAATAGAGCTGAAGGGGGTTTCTTTTTAGGTCAAAATATTTTTTTAAGCATACTTAAAACTTAGTTCCGTTCATTCGTAAACATGATGATCTTTTCAAGGGGGGTTTTTAATCACATCACTTTCGATCAAGTCTGACGCCTTCAAATACTACGAACTCTTTTTGTGGGAGAAAAGCAAATTTTCCATCAACTGCACGTTCGTAAACACAATAAAATATACCAACCGCTAATCGCTTCTCCGGCATTTTTTATCGCATTTACTTCACGATGTAAAATCAAGACAGTCCCTACAAAAAGAGTTCTATATTTATTGGCTGACTTGAAAAAATCGAAAGTGAAATTGCAGTAAACCCTCAATCGCTTCGAAAAGATTCATTTGTTCATGTTTACGGTACATTGAACGCAACAAGACATAAAGTTTTAAGATAAAAATATCTTCACTTTGACCTGAAAACCTCCCTCATTTTTCTCTATTCCGAAATTTACAATAGCAAAAGCGAATCAGCGATAAGCGAACGGCAACGCAGTTGAAATTTTATTCCTCTTTGAAAAATGTAATTACTCAAAACCGTGGATCTCTTTTCGGGTAACATCTGAATCTCAAATACAAACAATCACTAATCGCATTAACTCAGTAATTCTAAATACAAGGAACAACAATGAAAAAGTCACTTAAAAACCAATCAAAAAAAAGTCAAAAACTAACTTCAAAGACTAAAACATTAAACAACAATACTCTTGAAATCAACAGAGTCCCTCTTTTTGATTTCATCAAAAATCAACTTGGAGGAATTGAGTTAACACCTGAACAAATGAAAGAACTTGAACCGGAACGCCCGGTGATCAATTACTCGATGTTCCCGATAAACCCGGATGAAGATTATGAATACGAACTTTAATCTGGAGGATGTTTCAGTCTTAAACGAATCATGGCTTCATGGTAAATACAAACATGGGGAAATCAATACATGGCTTCCCTTTCTATGCTATGAACAAGGTGATTTCTGCTACTATTCTCAAGGGGATGAAGCAGAACAAGACATTAAGCAAATCCATGAAATATGGCTTAATGGCTTAGAACTAACCGCTGAACAAGCATTTGAACAATATTTTTCTAATTTTTAACGAAAGGCAAATACAATGACTAATCCTAAATCTGTAAAAACAATCTCATGGAAATTCAGAGACCTTCAAGAAAGTTATCCCGAACTTGTTAACTGCCAAATGAAGATCACTTCACCTCAAGATGTTTTCGTTCAATTCTCTTTTCTTTTTAAGAATGAAGTGAAAGAGAAGTTCGTAGTCTTTTGGCTCAACTCTCGAAACATAGTGATCGGGTTTGAGGTAGTCTCTGAGGGAACGCTTGATGCTTCTGTAGTACATCCAAGAGAGGTCTTCAGAGGAGCAATCGTTGCAACCTGCAGAAATATCATCATCGCTCATAATCATCCTTCGGGAAACCTTGAACCGAGCAACGAAGATATTTCAATCACTAAGAAATTGGTGGAATCGGGGAAGATCATCGAGATCAATGTCTTCGACCATATCATTTTTACAAATTCGGGTTATACCTCATTCGTTGAAAAACGATTGATATAATCGCAAATAAATTAAGCCGGAAGTTTTATCACTTTCGGTTTAATTTCAATCACCTTCATTTAACTACAAATCTAACTTCAATTAATTACTAAGGAACAACATCATGAACTACTCAGAATTTTCAGCACAAATTTCAAATAAGATCATTTCAATTTTAGAGACCGGAAATCTTTCCTGGAGACAATCTTGGAAGGTTGCTTTGCCTCATAATTTTGTCAGTAAGCGCCGATACAGCGGTATGAACCTCTTTAGCTTGTTCGGGACAATGATCGACAACAACTTTACGAATCCGGGATTTTTAACCTTTTTACAAGCTTCTCAAAAGGGGTTGAAGATCAATAAGGGTAGCAAAGGAAGTCAAGTCATCTTTTGGAAAACGGATCAAGTTTCGGAAGTAAATGTCAATACTGAAGAAATTGAATCCAGAAGACGGATGATAGCGAAGTTCTATTATGTTTTCAATATCTCTCAAACGGATTATGTGGGTGAACCAGAAGTGCAAATCCATGAAGACGCTCAGTCTTTACTTGATTCGATCATCCTTGAAAAAAATATCGTTACTTCATTCCATCCGATAAAAGCTTCATACCGTCCAAGTCTGCATGATGTTATTATGCCGGATATGAAACAGTTCAGTTCACCGGAGGAATTTTATTCAACGTTCTTCCATGAACTCATTCATTGGAGCGGAAAGGAAATGAATAGAGAACTTAACGCGGATAATAAAACCATTGCTTATGCAAAGGAAGAACTTATCGCAGAGTTCGGATCAAGTTTTCTTTGCGCTCTTTGCGGAATTGAGAATACGTTCGAGAATTCGGCAGCGTACATCCAGGACTGGATCGAGTACGGGAAACTTGATAAGACGTTCATTCCCGGGGCAATTACCTCAGCTTCTAAAGCAGTTGAGTTCTTAACGAAAGCTTATTTCGATGCTAAAGAACTCAAAGAAGCTGCTTAAATCTTTAATCACATTTACGCTTCCCTCTTGATGGAGGGAAGCTTTATTATCAATAAGGATAACACAATGAAACGGCATGAATATGGAATTCTTGTTCAAATAAAAGCAAAATTTGATTCTACATGCACAGAGACCGGAAACGCGATTAAAAAAGGTGATCCGATCCTTTGGGCTAAAGGCACAAAGCAAGTTTACTGCATGGATTCTAAGGAAGCTCAAAGCTTCTTTGAAGCCAAATTTGATGAAGAAATACTTTCCCCATCTCAAAAATATTATTAAAAGGATCACTGTATCATGGAAAAGAAAATAATTTGGTGCGTAACTGATAAAGTAGATAATCTCCTTTTTAGATCAGTAAACAAATTCAAGGCATATATCTTTTATAAAAATCATGGTGGTTCAGATTCCGGTTTATCTTTTTTCTCTGATACCATTTATATAAAACAATATTCACTATTATTTTTAAGGAATTTAGTATGAACACATTTAATGTCAATACATTTTTCCCGACACCAAGAAACGTAATTAGAAAAATGTTATCGAAATTTAATTCAACTGATCTCAGTTCAATGACAATTCTTGAACCGAGCGCCGGTAAGGGTGATATTTTGGATTACATCAAAGAACTTTATGAGTATAACCGGCACGATAAACCGGATATGTACGCTATTGAACAAGATGCAAACTTAAAATTCATTTTATCGGGGAAAAATTACAAGGTAATTGCAGATGATTTTTTGAGTTATTCAGGCGATTATCTTTTTGATCTCATAGTAATGAATCCCCCGTTTAACACCGGAGCGAAACATCTTTTGAAAGCTTGGGATGTAATGAACGAAGGGCATATTGTTTGCCTCCTCAATGCTGAAACGATCAATAATCCTTACACTGAAGAAAGAAAACTTCTAAAAACAATTTTAGATGATAATAAAGCTGAACTTGAATTTTTAGGGAATTGTTTTTCTGCTTCAGAGAGATCCACAGAAGCCGAAGTCGTGATGATAACCGTTCATAAAAAAGCGGAACGGAAACGATTGGATTTCACTTTTAACGCGGTTAATTCGGAAGATAAATTTCATATCAATGAATCAACGCTTAAAAGCCAGATTGCAACAAATGATGTTATCGGGAATATGATCATTCAATACGGAAATCTTAAAGAGTATTTTGTGAAGCATTTGGAAGCGGAGGAAGGATTGAATTTCTTTTCTTCCGGATTATTTGATCAGTACACTAAGATAAAAGATTTGACGAAATCCGATGAGAAATCGAAAAAGCAGAGGTTCAATTCTTTTTGTGATAATACCAAATTAGCAATATGGCAGCATGTAATTGATCAGATCGGAATGAGCCGTTACATGACGCATCAAGTCCGTGAGAATTTCGCCTTGTTCATTAAACAGCAAGGAGCAATGGATTTCACGAAGGAAAATGTTTTTTCCATGATAAAAACGTTGATCATAAATAAAGATACAATTTTGGAAAATGCAATATCAGATGTGTTCGATATTTTCACCAAGTACCATAAAGAGAATCGCTGTCATGTTGAGGGATGGAAAACAAATGATGCATGGAAAGTTAATCGCAGAATTATTCTTCCCTGGTATGTTGACAAATCTTGGGATAGAAATTACCGTGAAAATTATCATCGCGACAGTGAGTATTCCGACATTGACCGGGTAATGTGCTATATAACCGGAAAGAATTTTGAAAGGATCACCTCGATAAAAGATGAGATCAGAAGAACAAGGATCGGAGATTCATCACTTCATTATGCTGAATTCTTTTCAATGCGATGTTACAAAAAAGGGACATTACATCTGGAATTCAGAGATGAAGGTTTATGGCATGAATTCAATATGCGGGCGTGTGCGAATAAGAAATGGCTACCGGAAACGGAAGAAAAAGAATGGAAAGCTAAAAAGGAAACCGCTTCGCCGAAAGAATCACAACCGGAAACTTTGTTTTTTGGTACTTGATTTCAATTTCAACAGGATAGTAAAAACAAACTCTATTAAGCAAGGTTTAGCGGAGTTCTCAGAGCTTACTTGCTTAGCTATCCTTTAAATTTCGAAATTGATTAACAAGAAAAAGTTTGAAAGATTAGAGAAATAAAAAAATGCTTGACTTTGAATTAAATGTCATTTAATTTTACACCATTGATTCATTATGCTTACCCCCCATAGTGAATCTTCCCACGCCCGGTAGCCCTCCACCGGGCATTTTTTTATCCTTTAGTTTTGAAAATATTGTTGATTACCATTTGGTAATCTGTTAAAACATTTTAAGCTGTACGTGAAAAGAATACGAAGCCAGGCAAAAACTCCTCATTGCAAAAACCACGGACAACACCGCTATCGCAGGCCATCATCAAGTCATTCCTTGCAACTCAAACATGCCAATTCTTAATTTTTTCATCGTCCCAAAACCTCAACGTGTCACAGTCCGTCTTCCTTATGTTCTTCTACCCTTTTCCCTTCCCATTTTTCAATTAATTATTTTTTACTGTTACTTTATTCCCTAAATTAATCTATAAATTAAAAGAATTATTAATTATTGCGACTGTGGTAACAATACTTTTATAAACTATTCTTTTCAAGTTTCGGATAATTTATTTTATGCATGAATTCAAATCCAACGAAAGAACTTTCCAAGGGGATTCCTAATGTCTCGTGTCCTCATCAATCAGTACTATAACAACCTCGACCGCGCAATTCAGTTTGGCAAATCTACTAACGAGCAAAGCGTGCGTAATCATTTTTGGAGTTTACTCAATGAGTATGCAAGAAAACAAAACTATGAGGTTATCGCGGAAGTTTACTGTAATGGTACAAAAGGTAAAAAAGTTTATCCAGATGGAATTGTTAAAAACTTATTTGGTCTTGATATAGGACTTTGGGAAAGTAAAGATGAAAAAGATACCATTGATGATGAGATTGATGCAAAGTTAAAAAAGGGTTATCCTTTTACAAATATTCTTTTCGAAGACACTAACACCGCCGTCCTCTTCCAGCGCGGTGAAGAAGTTAATCGTGTTTCAGTACGCGATGCTGAGAAACTTCACGCCATCATAACCACATTTATTTCTTTTAAAAGTGAACCTATAATAAAATTTGAAGATGCGCTGGAAAAATTCAAAGCAGATATTCCCATAATTGTGGAAACGCTGCGCAAAAGGATTGATGAAACACGTGTTATTAACCAAAAGTTTATTGAAGCGAACTCAGTTTTCCTTGAGCTTTGCAAAGCGGAAATTAATCCCGAGATAACCGAAGCCGACATCCGCGAAATGATGATCCAGCACATTTTAACGAGCGATATTTTTAACAAGATATTTGACGACCCGGAATTTCACCGTCATAATAATATCGCCCGTGAACTTGGAAAACTGATCGAAATACTCTTTACTTTTTCTGAGTTAAAAAACTTGATGGGGAACATTGAGCATTATTACGATGCTATTAACGCTGCCGCTTCCGG
>Ga0209417_1000983_pt1 | contig 56829 bp, 44 predicted proteins | sample RifGroF2_FD_184002 | JGI IMG/M metagenome (GOLD analysis project Ga0209417, IMG submission 184002) | Groundwater microbial communities from Rifle, Colorado, USA - Groundwater F2 (SPAdes) (version 2) | ecosystem: Environmental > Aquatic > Deep subsurface > Groundwater | place: Rifle, Colorado... | reverse complement strand
AAAACGGAAAACACACTCAACAGCGGAACCTATGAAGGTGAAGGCATAAAGATAACATATAAGAAAGACGCTGATACCCAGGTAAAACTTTACGTCCGAATCGGCTTTGCCGGCGACAAGGACAAGGAAAATGCCCTCATAGCCGATATCAAAAAGGACTTGGGAATAAACTGATTTTCCCTTAGATCTGATGAATAAATTATTTATACTGCCGCTTCTCTTCATGGCGTCGCTGGCGTTGATGGCCGGCGGCTGTACCATGATTGGGGCGGGAAGCAACGATTATCATGAAAGCAACTCCACGGTGGCAACTTTTGCAGTGGACCATGAAAAATTTGACGCCGCCATCCTGAAGGCAGCTCCAGAGGCCGGATATGAAATAAAAGAAACAGAGAACAATCTCAGCGGCGGAACTTACGAGGGCAGCGGCATTAAAGTAACATATAGAAAATACAAGTATAACGGAGAAGAACATATCAAAGCCTATGTCCGCATAGGTTATATCGGCGGCGACAGGAAAAAAGAGAAAGAGTTCATTGCCGTAATAAGAAAAGAGCTGCATAAGCTGGTTCCCACAGATGGCTAAGAACAAAAAAAATTCCTCAAGAGAACGGATACTGGCAATATCAAAACTCCAGCGCGATTATAAGGAACGCTCCCAGTCGCCGGACATCAATACAGCTCTACAGCTTCATCAGGCAGGCAGGCTTGAGGAAGCTAAAAATATTTATCTTGAGATACTCAAAAATGACGCCGACAATGCTGACGCGCTTCATTTTCTGGGCCTTTATTACCATCAGACGGGAGACAACGCAAGCGCCATTCCCTTTATAAGCAGGTCTATTGAACTGAAGCCTGAAAATCCGTCTTTCTATCTGAATTTCGGCCCCCTCCTTTTTTCCGAGGGAAAGTTCGATGAAGCGGAAGCCTGTTACAGAAAAGCTATATCCCTGAACTCCGAAAATCCCGCCGCATGGAACAATCTGGGAAATATTTATGAAGAAAAAGAAGATTTCAGCAAAGCCCTCGAATTCTACGCCAAGGCCATTTCGCTCTCCCCTTCTTTTGCCGACGCTTACAACAATACGGGGGCCTCCTATCAGAAATTAAATGAAATTGAAAAGGCTGTTTCAGCATACAGAAAAGCAGTCTCTCTCGCTCCATCTTTTGTCCAGGCGCACTGGAACCTCGCCAACGCCCTTCTCCTGAACGGAGACTTCAGCGAGGGCTGGCTGGAATTTGAATGGAGGCTGAAAAAGCCTGAATTTAAATATCTCACAAGCGGAAAGCCCCTTCCCTCCGGCAATTTCAGCAACGCGACGGTATTGATAATATCGGAGCAGGGAATTGGAGACGCTATTCATTTTATCCGTTTCATGCCGCTTATAAAAAAGCTTTTCGGAAAAACTATTTTCCGCTGTCCCGCGCCGCTTCTGAAACTCGCCGGAAATTTTCCGGGCATCGATTTGCTTCTCAGCTCTGAAACACCTCTACATGAGATAAATTGCGATTTTCAGCTTCCGCTTCTCAGCATCCCTTTTTTCCTGAAACTGTCATCTGAAAATTTCTGCCCCCTTCCCTTCCCGTACCTGCAGGCACCTGATGAAGCGGTAAAAAAATGGGATGGACTTATAAACAAAAACACTTTCAACGCCGGACTGGTCTGGGCAGGAAGCCCGACTCATAAAAATGACAGGAACCGTTCAATCAGACTTGATGAGTTATCACTGCTTTTCAATATTCCTGGAATAACTTATTACAGCCTCCAGATAGGCCCGGCCTCCTCTCAGCTTTCATCATATCCTCAGATAAAAGACCACACCGGAGAAATAAAGGATTTTGCGGACAGCGCCGGACTGCTTTCGCATCTCGACATGCTTATTTCAGTGGATACGGCCACGGCGCATCTTGCCGGAGCAACGGGCGTAAAAACATGCTTGCTTCTGCCATATGCCCCGGACTGGCGCTGGCCCATAAACGAATCCCAAAGCGCCTGGTATCCTTCAATGAAATTATTCCGCCAGCAAAGACCTAAAAACTGGCAAGTCCCGCTGAACAACATTTTAAATGATCTGAAATTCTGTATTTCCGGCAACTTATAAATTGGGATTTTCAGGTGGGGCGCTACTTTCGGTAGCCTGTTCTTTTCCCTCCGGCATGTATTCGCTGGGGGCGTGGCGTTTTCGCATGTTTTCAAAACTTTTTCCCACATAATCGGCTATCTGCTCCAGCCATGCCTGTTCCTTTTCAGTAAAAAGGTCATTTGCCGTTCTGGCGACAAAATACATTCCGATAATCTGATTCGCTGCTGTTATCGGCGAAAAGAGAGCGCTCTTTATGTTCATGTGTTTTTTGAGTCCCGGCAGATGAAGCGCTTCCTCACCGATAAACCAGCGTCCGCTTCTGCCCGCCGTCAGCGCCGCTATTACAGGCGAATCCGTATCATGAACGGCGATAGTAAATTCTTCCGCTTTTATGTCTGCCCTGTTTCCCGCGTAAAAGCGGCCTGTCAGCCGTGATTTCTCATTATTCAGGAACGCGGTGAACACTTCAGGCGAGGACATGCAGCGGAAAATAGCTTCCTGTGCCAGCATCAGCATCTGGTTTACGTCAATGTCCCGCTTGTGCCAAAGCATAAGTTCAGTAAGGAAATGTCCTATTATCTGTTCGGGGTCTTCCTGCGAACGCACAGTTTCATCACAAGCCTGCCCGAAATTAGACTGGGAAGTTATCTGAGCGGGATTGCCCTTGCCCCATTCCAGAGCGTTAACCATCATGTCTATATCCCCTTTGTCCAATTTGAAGAACCTGGATATATTGTGGTCTTTCTTACAGGCATCCTTGATAAAATCCGAAGCTGAAAAATTTTCATTATGCAAAAGAGTTCTTACAGCTTCATTCAGTTCGGAGATGGCATCCTTTCCGCCGAGCCTGTCCCCGAAAAGCATATTGGCAATGTGTCCAGCCTGATGCACCAGCGAATTTATCATACCGTCATCGCCGTTTCTGTTGAGAAGGACATCCGAGACATTGTTGGGCAGGTTATATACTTTGACAAGCCCGCTGCAGATATCTGTGTATTCAACGTCAAAAACCTTGAGACACGCTTCGTTATAGGAAAGATTGCCTTTATGGATAAGCGACTCCATATTCTGAAAGCGTTTTGGAAAAGTGTTGGCCAGGGCTATCCAGGGCAGACGGTAGAGCAGTCCGGCAACAAAAATTTCTTCGGGATTTTTGTGTTTAAACTCCCTCGCCAGCCCCATGGCAAAAGTCCCGGAAAAGTACGAGCTGGCATATAAATGAACAAGCTTCTGATTGTGTGCTGATTCCATAGTCTGCTTAAAAAGAGAAAGGCCCAGGGCCAATGAGCAAACCTTTTCAAACCCCAGAAATGTAACAGCATAAGATACCGTTTTTATTGGAAAACGGGGGGAATACAGAGTAGAATTGGCTGTCGTCAGGATAGTCGCGGTAAGACCGCAATCCCTCATGATGATGGCGGCAAGATCAACGGCACAGCTGTTGGACTGCCTGGATATATTGCATATATCGCGCACGTTTTCGCTTATGGCGGGCAGATTCCCGTTCGCGCGCATCTCCTCTATCAGCAGTTGAACTTTTCTCTCTGTCATTTGCTCCTTTAACTATCCTTCGCGCAATATCATATATCTTCGGATAAGATAAACTCGGGCGTCCTCTTTTTCAATCATCAGCGCAATTTTAGGAATATATAAATCTCTCTTTTTACGTACTTTAATCAGACTTGCAATTGATTTTGCAGGCACTTATGGCAAATTAGCGCTTTACTCTATTATAAACCTAAAAACTTAAACAGTCACGGCAAAATATTATGATCAGGATAAAACAGTATTCTATTTTCTTATTTCTGTCTGTCTTTCTGCTGTCTTTCACTCTACGCGGACTCGAAACAGAACAGGCACAGCCGTTAACGCAGAGAGAGCTTGAGACAATAACAAAACTGGCTTCGACCATTATAAGCAAACAGCACTACAAACTGCATCCGCTTGATGACGAAATATCCTCGAAACTCTTCAATGAATATTTCAAAACCCTTGACCCGAGCAAGCTTTATTTCTCGAAAGAGGACATAAAGAAGTTCGAAAAGTACCGCAATTCACTGGATGACCAGATGTCTTTCGGCAAAATCGATTTTGCGTTTGAGCTTTATAGTTTTTTCCTGAAGCGCCTTGAGCAGTACAGGGATTACACTGACAAGCTCCTGGACACGGGTTTTGATTTCACTCAGGACGAAAATTTAACGATAAACAGAATTGACGCGGACTGGCCCGAAAATGAAAAGGAACTAAAGGAACTTTGGAGGAAAAAGGCAAAAAATGACGTGCTGACCCTCCGCCTTATCGACCGGGCCGCCAAAGAGGGAAAAAACAAAACAGCAGACAACAAAATAAAACCCCATCCGTCGTGGGGAAATAAAAGCCCGGAAGAAAGAGTAAAAAAGCGCACAGCGCAACTCATACAGTATTTCAAACAGAACGAACCGATAGACATACTTGAGCTCTACCTCTCAAGCCTGGCTAAAGTCTATGACCCGCATTCCGCTTACATGTCCCCGCGGACAGAAGAGGATTTCAATATCCAGATGAAATTATCCCTGCTCGGAATAGGCGCGCTCCTTTCCTCCGATGACGGATATACCAAAATTGTAAAAGTCATTCCCGGCGGCCCCGCCGAAAAAGAAGGAAGCCTGAAATCTGAAGACCGCATAATAGCCGTGGCACAGGAAGGGACTGAACCGGTAGATATTATAGACATGCCCCTCTCGAAAGTCGTGAATATGATAAGAGGTCCCAAGGATACAAATGTCTATCTGACGGTCATTGAAGGGGCCAAAGGCATTCACGCGATGCCTAAAGTCATATGTATCAAAAGAGACACCGTAAAGCTCACCGAACAGGAAGCCGGCGGCAAAATAAAAACCGTAAAGAAAAAAGACGGCGCATTGGCTAAAATAGGCATAATCACGTTGCCGTCTTTCTATATGGATTTTGACGCCGCCTACAAAGGGGACAGCAATTATAAGAGTTCAACAAGAGACGTTAAAAACATACTTGAAAATTTTCAAAAGGAAAACGTTGATGGAGTTATAATTGATTTGCGTTCGAACGGCGGCGGCAGCCTCGTTGAAGCAATAAAACTGACAGGTCTTTTCATAAAATCGGGTCCCGTCGTTCAGGTAAAAAACAACCCGGAAGACATCGAAGTGAAGTATGATACCGACGAAAAAATATCTTACAACGGCCCACTGATCGTATTGCTGAATAAACTCAGCGCGTCCGCCGCGGAAATCTTCGCCGGCGCTATAAAAGATTATAAAAGAGGCATACTGATAGGAGACTCCCACACGCATGGTAAAGGGACTGTTCAGACCGTTTATGATCTCAAGCAGTTTCTTTCATTTCTCGGAGCAAAATTCCCGGCAGGCTCCATAAAATTTACAAACGCGCAGTTTTACAGAATCAACGGTTCATCCACTCAGATGAAAGGGGTTGAACCAGATATTGTGTTCCCTTCATTCACCGACTCCATGGAAATCGGTGAGGAGAACCTGCCCCACGCGCTCCCCTGGGACACTATCAAGGAGGTAAGCCATGATTATTATTCCGACTACATGGCGGAACTGTTGCCGGAACTCAGAAAACACTCACTTTCACGCCAGCAGGAAAATCCTAAATTTGCTCTCCTGAAAAAAGACATTGAATCCTTTGATCGCATAAGAAAAAATAAAACCGTTTCCCTGAATGAGAAAAAACGCTGGGCTGACTACACAAAAGAAAAGAAAATTCAGGACGAACAGTCCAAACTGATGAAACTGGATGAGGACAGCATAGAGGAAAAGGCAAATAAATCCTCAAAAAAAGATGAAGAGGATCTATATATGGATGAGGGCTTAAACATACTTGCCGATTATCTCAATATGCTTTCCGAAGCTAAAGCCAATAAGCGGGCCGCGGCAAAATAAGGGTTCATTTCCGCCGGCGTTTCCCTCACTTCTTTTCCGAGGCGCTTAACAATATACCGAAGCCTATCATAGTGGAAATAAGTGAACTGCCGCCGTAACTCAGTATTGGCAAAGTTATGCCTGTCGGTGGAATAAGTGTAACATTAACGCTGATATGCACCAGCGCCTGAATTATGAACAGGGCGCCGATACCGAATATCATATATCTGGCCAAATTGTCTCCCGGTTTCAGCGAAAGACGATATATTATAAATGACAGAAAAATAAGCCCGGCTACAACAGGAAAAGATCCCGCAAAACCCAAAGACTCAGTCAATGAGGCAAACGCAGAATCGCTGTGCGAAAGCGGAAGATATGAATTGGCCCATAAAGCCTTTCCCCAGCTCTCGCCCCAGAAGCCTCCCCGCGCCAGCGTATAACGGAACTGGCAGATATGCCACCCGCTTCCCAACGGATCGGACTCGGGACTCAGAAAACCTGTCAGCCTAGAAAACACATAGTTGTTTTTCAGCAGAAAATAAATCGAAAACGGCAGTATGGCAAGAGCGGAAAACAGCATATACAGAATACGCCCTCCCGCAATCCAGTAAACGGTAATAAACGCAGCAATGTATATGAAAAGTGTTCCGAAATCGGGTTGCAACGCAATCGGCAGGCTGTAGAGAAGCGTTACGAAAAGCAGGGAAATAAATTTCCTGAAATTGTCCTTTTTGTCTGAAGCCAACATGCAAAGCAGCATGACAAATGGCGTTTTGGCGAATTCTGACGGCTGTATGAATACGCTGCCTACTTCAAACCACCCGTGCATGCCGTTCACGCTGATGCCCCAGAAAAGAACAAGCCATAGCGGTATATAGGTAATAAGCGCCAGAGGTACAATACAGCTTTTGTAAAATTCAAAAGGCACTGAAGAGGCGGCAAAAAGCGCAAAAATACCGATAATCAGCCAGAGAAACTGACGTCCGGCATAATGAAAAGGATTATCACTGTGAAACGTGGCGTTATATATCGCCATACATCCCCAGAGTCCGAGCAGAAACAGCAGAAAATAAATCAGCATGGGCAATGTTACTATGCTGTTTCCAGTAGAAACTTCATTTTTTTTCAGCCGGGTCAGTTCCATCGGCATGTTCCTTTCTTATTTCTTCAAGACTCAGCTCCAGCAGAAGGTCATGTCCCGTTGTCGCGTTCCTTTTCAGAGACCAGGTGCCTTTTATCCAATTCTCGTTCCGGTCGACCATTACATTATAAAGCCCGTCCGTTCCATTCAGTTCCCGGTTATACATCAGCTCTACACCGCTGATGCCGACAGTCCGTCCGTCTTTCGTTTCGGTTTTCCCTACGAATGCGCGCACTTCGGGATAATCAATGCACCTGCGCTCGAAACGCGGAACTATCCGCAGTTCAGGATAAACTCTGAGGAGTTTGTCGAGTTCCATTATTTTTTCCGGCTGAAGCCCTTTTTTCAAGAGTTTTATCTCGCCGTCTCCCGTCTGAGTAAATGCGCCTAATATTCTCTTGAGTTCAGTGTAAAAGTGTTCGCGCCGCGCCCTGCCATCCGGTTTTTTCAACAAATAAAGGTCGAAGTACTTTTCGGTCCACGCCAGAATGAGATTGTCTTTGTCAATTATTTTCCCTCTCACCGCTGGAAAAGTACCCTGTCGCCAGGCAAGCCGGTTTCCGAGCTGAACGTATATTTCCCTGTCATATACGGTATAGTAAAAAAGAGCGGCACTCGCCATGAACGCCCACATAAACAGAAATGCCATCAATATTCTAGCTCTGACACTATACTCTCTCATCACTGACTCATTCCGCTGATTTTACCGAAAGTATCCTGAAACTTATGAAGGACTTGTTTTCAGACCCTCCACGCAGTACTCCGTTAAAAATACTTATGCTTGTTTCTGTATTCGATGACTTACTGAAAATAATGTCATCAGATGTAAGAAAATCATAATCAGAGAAGAGAACTTCAATATTGTCTCCGGGCTTCCAATCTATTTCAAAAACAAGGTCCCAGTCGGCAGACTGTCCGGAAAGTTTACGGAGACTTATGCTGTCAAGGATGATTTTACCGTTCCCGCGTATTCTTATCCTTTGTTGAACTTTATCTGAAATTTTTTCTTTCAGATACTGCTTTGTTCCGTCCCCGGTATCAAGAATAAGCTTGCCGACTTTCTCATATTTATTTGTCTCCGGCACTCCTCCTGCCGCTATAAAATCCTTATCCGCCATGAAAGACTTGTCTATTTTTATTCTGTAAAGTCCCTGCGGATAAAAGGTCTCAAAGGAAATAGCATTACCGTTATTTTCTAATGAAGAAGAAAAAATCTCATTGACGGCATCAGCGGAAGACGACGTTCTGCTCAGAAGCGTCTTATTGAAAAGCCTGCCTTTTCTGAAATTTTGCACTTTCAACGAGTCCCCGGGAGTATAGGCAAAATTGAATTCCTTATTAACAGAAAACGCCCCCTTCTTTTCAGGCTGTACCTGTTCTTCCGCAGAAAAAATGATCTTTTCATTGGAATATATCTGTATTTCAATTTTTCCTCCGGCGCTGTCGCTCAGAGTAAATTCTTTTATTTTCACATTGAAATTACGCGGACAGAGTTCAGCGTCTCTGATATCAGCAACGGATGAAACTGAAAAAAACAAGGCCGCCGCTGTTAAAAATAAATTTACAGCGCCTGTAATTTTGCGTTGAACTTTCATAATAAATTCTCCTCACCTTCATTTAAAATAACATGATATTTGGATTTTGACATATATTTAAAGATAAAACGGAGTTAAATTAGCATTGTTTTCAGCTCATAAACAAGTCAGGGGGCGCAAATGAAACAGGATGGCGGAGAAAATCCCGGTAATGAAAACGGAAAACAAGAAATCATCGAAGCGGAGATAATCCATAGGAATACGCAGGCACTCGTTTCAAATGAAACGGAAATGCCGCCAGTGCCGCAACCGCCGGAATTGCCCAAGGCGTCACGAATTGACGAGGAGGGCTTGAAAAGGTCTCTCATACTACATCCATTCAGCGGGATACTGATACTTTTCCTGGACTATTCGTTTTTCGGTCTGGAACTGCCGGTAATAACAATACCGCTCGCAATACTGCTTTCATTCATTCTCTGCTTTGCCGGAGTGTTTCTAATACAACGCTATATCGACGAAGAGAGTACGGGCAAGAGCGTGGCAAAGGCCTTTTTCAGCGCGGTAATAACGGCGATACCCACGCCAGTATTCGGAACAATTTTCGGTTCGATTATTCTTGCGGTTTCCGGCCTGAACTGGCTGGGTAAATTCATCAATAAAAAGTGATTTTTCAACAAATGATTACAAGGTTCCCCAGTCGCCCCATATCCGCGCAACGTCTTTCACATCTATCCAGCCGGATACATTGTCGGCGCGTACTCTGGCCCAGTTCATACGCTGTTCCTCGATCCTGACTTCGTCACCGGCTTTAAGCCTGAATTCCGATGTCCCGGACTTTTCAGACGGAAGAGAATAGACAGGGACGTTTTTCCCGATTATCACGGCGTTGTCGGGACTGTATGATGTCCTTTCCTGACTGAAAAAAGCTACGGCTGACACAATAATAATCGCGATGGAAACCGCGAGAAGTATTTTCCATTTCTCGCCTCTGAAAATGCGTCTTGACGCAAAGGCAAGCCATCCCGCCGCCCATCCGACAAACGCCAGGAACATCCACTGATCAGGCCTTAAATATTCCCTCAGATTGATCAACAGCTGAAGTGGATTTTCAGCCTTTCCCTTTTCCTGAAGCAGGAGCTTTCTCCTGACAAAATTCATATTTTCGAAAATATCAGAAGCACCGGGAGCAAGTCTCACGGCACGTTCATAACATACAAGCGCTCTGGCATAATCGCCCATCTGACAGTAGCAGTTTCCGATGTTGTAAAGCAATGAGGGATCGGGACTGTGAGGGTTCAATTTGCTTCTGTAATACACGGCCGCATCCGCGAAGCGGCCCTCATCATAAGCTATGAGTGCCTCGTCCGCGTTTGTTATCGGTTTTACAAGGGGCTGGGGTATCGGTTCCGGCTTTACTGTTTTCGGGGCCATATCCGGCTGGACTTTAAGCACTTTACTTTCCGCCGGATTTTTTATTGCCTTTTTCTTCTCGATTTTCTTTACTGAAACAGCTTTCGGCTGAGAGGTATTTTCCATTGCCGCGCCATAAGCTCCAAATGGAAGCGCGCAAAGGAGAATTATTGCCGCAAATTTTTTAACCGATTTATATATTTTGGTTTTGAGTTCGTTTTTGTCCATACTTGAGACACCCGGCATGTAGCTGGAATCTCCTATATGCGTCAGGCATTCGGCAAGCTCCGGGTCCTTTACTATGGACGCCAGCTCGGGAGCCGAAGTGCCGGGAGGAAGAGAAAGAATATCATTCAGATAAGGGACCAGTTCCTTCTGTAATATTATGTCGAGTTCGCCGGGGGACGCTTTTTTAATTTTCCGCAATATCGCGCCGCGCATGTTCAAAGCGGCCGTTTTACGTCTCAGGGACGGGTCATTGCAAAGCCGCGCCCTTCTCCTGAACGCAATCTCGTTTATGCCCCACGCGAGAGGGGCCAATACGAAAAGGAGAACAAAAATTACAATATGATTTTCCCACAGCGGAATACAGACATCTCCTGAGAAGGATTTGCGCGGGTACAATATAACGGAAAGCTTTCTTTCCGTCTTTTCATGACGGACTTGTTCCAGTCCGCTTTTTTCCGATGAAGAATCCATAACCAGAGACGCTGAAGACGAGCCGTTATCGGATTTGGCCACATTGACCTCCTTTTTAAACGGATATTCCTTGTATTCTCCCTGGGTACATTGGAAAACCGATGGATTGAGAGACAACTCCGCCTTGCCTTCCTGAACGGGTATCATCACATATCTTATCTCGGCCTTCTGCATACCTCCCCCCGTAAGTGAACTCTTATCCATTTCCGGCGGGTAAAGCCTGAAGCCAGGCATTGAAAGCTGAGGGGCTTTCAAGGTTTCCAGACTGCCGTTTCCTCTTATATTCAGAGTCAAGGTTACGGGTTCCCCAACCTTGAAAGTTTCTGTCGAAAGTTTTGTTTTGACATGCCAGTTTCCAATCAGGCCCAGAAAATTCGCGTCGGAAGGCGGGGCCGGCAATTGTTTTACATTGACATCCTTCAATTCCGCCGAGAGGCGGTAGGGTGTTTTTCTATGTCTTGTGCTGGAGAAAAAACCGTCAAAAAAGCTGTCATCGTCAAAGAACGAATTTCCCCTGTCCCTCTCTTTGCCCGGAATACGCACCTGACAGTTTTCAATGGCCTTGAGATTTAATTTGCCATGAGCTATGGGCCGCAGTGCCGTACGAAAACTGAAAACATTGAAAATCTGTCCGTTTATCCTGGACGTGGACTGCGTATAAGGAGAAAATTTGTCATTCTCTCTGTTTTCCTTGCCGAAGTCCTTAAAGACCGCGTTTTCAGCGTCCACAAGAGGCCAGGAAAGGTCCACATTCAAACCCTGTATCGCATAAATCTTTATTTCCAGAGGGATTTCTTCGCCAACATAAAATTCCTTTTTGTCTGAAAGCACATCTATTTTTTCAAACAGCATATCTTTCAGTTCCACAGCTTTTGAAGTGCCGCCGTCACCGTCACCCGCTTCATAGCGCCTCGAAATAACATTCAATTCGAGAGGATCGCTTAGAACTTTTTTATCCGCCAGAGTTATTTTTATGGGAGGTATGGTTATTTTGCCTTCTTTTTCAGGACGGAATGTATATATAGTTTTGGCGGACTCCTCCCTTTTGAAGTTGATTATTCTAGTCTCTAGACGCTTCTGAATACCGTTTTCCCATACTATGCCTTCAACCTGTGGAAGCTGCTGTATCACCGGATAGCCTTTTGAAGAACTGAGCGAAAGCTGCGCGGGTTCCCCTGCAACCAGAGGCTGAGGGACAACACTCACCATCAGATCAGAAGCCGCAAGGCACGGCATAAGAAGAAACAGAAACAGTCCATATATATGATATTTTTTTCTCATAAACTCTCCGCTGTCATTACCAGTCTTTTTCAACACCTTTTACTCCATACGCCTCTTTCTGGCGTTCCTTTATCGCGTCTCTCAAATTTTTCTCGTCATTTGCCATAAGGTCGAGTATGGCCCGCGCCTGTGACGGATCTATGTCCTTTTCATCTTTGCCCTTATCCTGAGGCATGGCTTTGGCCTGCTGCTGTTGAGGCAGTTTCTTATCCTGTTTTTCGTCCTTATCGCCTTTCTTATTGTCCTTGTTTTCCTTGTTTTTATCTACCTGATTATCCTTCTGATTTTTATTGTCAGACTTATTATCATTCTTCTCTTTGCCGTCATCCTTTTTGTCATCTTTCTTATCATTCTCAGGCTTGCCTAGTTTTTCCAGGGCTTTCTTCAGGTGCTCTTCAGCCTTTTTACCTTGTTTTTTATTCTGCGCTTCTTCCGCTTTGTCAAGTTCCTGCTCGGCGGCTTCAGCGGATTTTTTCATATTCTCCTGCTTCAGTTTTTCGGCCTGATTTTTTAAATCATTGACAGCCTTCTGCGCTTCTTCTCTGGACTGTTTTGCGTCTTTCTGTTGCTGCTGATTTTGTTGTTGCTCCTGCTGTTTGTCTTGCTTATCCTGCTTATTATCTTGTTTCTGCTTGTCTTGCTGTTTGTCTTGTTTCTGTTCTTGCTGCTGTTTGTCTTGTTTCTGCTGTTGTTTGTTTTGTTGATTCTGTTGCTGTTGTTTATCCTGTTTATTTTGTTTTTGGTCCTGCTTCTGCTGCTGATTTTCTTTCTGCTGCTGCTGTTGCGCCTGCTTGGTTTTATCCTGTGCTTCTTTCTGTTTCTTTTTGAGTTCCTCAATCATCTTTTTCAATTTTTCCGCTTTATCTCTGTCATTGAGGAGTTTCTGCTGATTTAATTTAAGTTCATCTACAGTATCGGTATTCTTCACGGGTTCTGCTGTATCGCGCGGAATGCTCATGGCCTGAACATACATTTCCTCCGTCGCGTCCAATCCCTTTAACGCGGTATCAATAATTTTTAAAGCCCCGTCGAGATCCTGTTTTTTAACTGTGACAACGGCATTTTTAAGGGAAGCTCTGGAATTGAGATGCTTCATCACGCCGAGGTTCTGATAAGAGTTTGAACGTACAGCGGGTTTATCGGCGGAAAGGTTTATAGCCTGTTCATAAAGGGATGACGCGCCGGGAGCATTGCTTTTCTGTGTTTCCACCGCCTTGTTGTAAAGGGCTGTGGCGTCATTGATTTCCTTATCGGAAATAACGGCTTTTCCCGCTTCGTGCGGGGCCGCTTCTTCAGGTTGGCCCGGTGAGGGCTGATTAAGCTGCTGTTCAGGCTGTTTTAAATTTTTACGAAGGGGGCCTATGCCCGCATTCCCAGCCTGTCCGTAAAGAGGAGAGGTTAAACTGCCGGAGACTGAAAAAGCAAGCAGAAACAATATAATTCCGCGCAAACTTCCGGCCTTGACATTCAAATCCTGATAAGTTTTTCTCTCGCTTATGCTCATCCACAATAGGAGGAGAAGCAACGCTATAAGTAGAGGAATAGTAAAACGCTCAATCGGCCTTGTGTGTTTGCCATTGCCGAAGTCCTTGGGAACAAGGCTTTTTATACGTCCTTCAATCTGTGAGAGGCCCGGGTCGGTGGTAGTGGAGCGGACGTAAATCCCTCCTGTCTGCATAGCCAGGGCACTGAGCTGTTTCTCATTAAGCTGACTTTTAACAAGCTCGCCTTTTGAGTCCCTCATAAAGCTTGTCTTGCCGTCTTCCAAGGCAACTGAAATAAGTCCCGGCTGCGACGGGTCGCCGATGCCCACGACAAAAAGCGGTATTTTTGACTGTTTAAGTTTTTCAATAACCGCTGAACTGTTGCCGTAAAGCTCATCGCCGTCGCTTATCAGGACAATTGCCCTGTGTCCGCTTTCCGCGGCCCTGAACGCGACAAGCGCGGTTTCAAGGGCTTTCTGGACGTTGGTCCCGCCCAGAGGTATGCTGTCGGTTTTCATTTCATTGAGTATCTGCATGAAACTCGTTTTATCGGAAGTAAGAGGGCATTCAAGAAAAGCTGTACCGGCAAAAGCGATAAGACCGTAACGGTTCCCCGAGCTTTCTTTAAGCAGCTGGCGTATAAACCATTTGGCGTGTTCAAGTCTTGACGGCTGAATGTCTTTTGAAAGCATGCTCTTGGAGACATCAAGCACAATCAGCAGGTCCCTGCCCTTGCCGACAAAAGGCACAATGCTTGTCCCCCAGTAAGGACGGGCCGCGGCAAGAAAAAGAAAAAGCAGGGCAACGGCGAAAATCATAACACGCAAATTCCGCCTGCCTTTTGAGAGGATAACGTACTGCGGATCATTCTGCCGTGCTCCAAGTATTATGGATAAAAGCCGTGAACGTTTTCGTCCCGCGTAATATATTATAAAAAGTATAAGGGGTATTGCCCACAACAGGTGCCAGAGTATCTGCAAATTTAAAAAATTCATAAAGCATCCACCTCTTCTGCCGTAATTGAGTTTTTGTTTTTCTCGCCGTAATAGCGGATTTCATACAAATAAGACAAGGGAAAAGAACAAATAGTTCATTTTACGGAAAAAAATCATAAACTTTTTTTATTTTTCAGGCGTTTTGGTCACTGGGGGCAAACTCTCTTTAAATGCGCTGATTTTCGCCCGTATCACAGCCGCGAGTTCAGCATCCTTTGTGGAAAGTGCCGAAGTCCATAACTGGAGTGCTTTCTCATTTTCCCCGAGCTTCAGGCATATATCCCCGAGATGGTCCTGAAATATAGGTTCTCCCGGAAGCAGTTTAAGGGCCCTTTCCATTTCAGCGGCGGCCTCCTTATATTCGCCTCTCTTATATAAAACCCATCCGAGAGTGTCGGCAAACTCCCCGTTTTTCGGGGCCAAAGCGACGGCTTCCCGGGCAAATACCAGCGCCCTGTCCAGATTTTTCCCCTGATTGGCCCAGAGATAAGCGATTTTATTTTCAGCCGGGGCGTATTTGCTTTCCGCTGATTTCAGGTACCAAGTTTCGGCTTTCGCCAGATTTTTCTTCAGAATCTTTTTATTATCGCCGCCAAAAACGATACGGCCCACAGAAAATTCGCGCTCCGCTTCCTGGGAACGTCCTATCTTATCACCTTCCGTATATATATATCCAAGATTGTATTGGGCAATATAATCGCCCTGTTCCGCTGATTTTTTGTACCATTTCAAGGCATGGTTCCAATCCTGCTTCACCCCTTCACCCATAGTATAAAAATATCCGGTCACACACTGAGCGTACGGATTTTCCTGCACGGCTGACTTGTGAAACCACCTGAAAGCATCATCGTATTCAGCATTGTCATAACGCCTGAACGCTACCTTCATGAAAGGGTCGCTGCTTTCGGCTTCCTTTCTGAAACCCGGCTCATTGAAAGGTGACTTATAGGCGCCCCTCTGATAATATTCCCCGGACTGTTCGACGGTAGCGGCACATCCCTGCAGTAAAACCGCCAGTAAAAGTAGAATAAAATACTTGTTCATAGATATATCCCCTTATTTTGTTTTCTTCCTCTTTCCTTTTTTCGGGAAATGCCTGCTTTTTCCTTTGTTCTCCTGAGAAAATCTTTTTTTGGGAAGACCTTCAAGCTCATGAGTTGTTTTAGGGCGCAATTTAATCAGCAGAGGCAATCCTGTGAAATCAAAGCTTTTTCTCATATAATTAACTAAATACTTAAAGTAATTCGGAGCGCACAGTTCAGGTTTGTTGACAAAGAGAGTAAAACGCGGCGGAAGATTTCCAGTCATAGTGCCGTAATAGATTTTGAAAGGCTTGCATCCAACCACCGGAGGGGAATTTTTTTCAACGGCGTCCGCGATAGCCCTGTTGAGGATTGACGTTGATATTTTCAGGTCCATCCTTCCGATTATTTCAGCTATGGAGTCAAGGACACCGCTCATGTTATACCCGCTCAACGCACAGATAAAAAGCAGGGGCGCATAGTTCATGTGAGGAAGGGTATAACGGATTTCCTCAAGGATGTCCTCCTGCTTGTAGCCCTTGCAGAGGTCCCATTTGTTTGCCAGTATCAGGCATGCCTTGTTCTCATCGGATATCATCCTGGCTATATGCCTGTCCTGAGAACTGAGACCTTCCGGTTTGGCTTCAACGACAAAGAGCACCAGTTTTGCCCTCTGTATCGCGGTTTCCGCCCGCATGACGCTGAACATTTCAACGGCACTGTCAAGTTTGGCCTTCTTACGCAGTCCCGCCGTATCGATAAGAACGGCCGGGATTTTCCCGTCCTTGTATTCGAGTCCGAATTCCACATCTATGGCGTCCCTTGTCGTTCCGGGAACATCGCTCACCATGACCCTGTTTTCCCCGAGGAGGCGGTTCACAAGGGAAGACTTGCCGACATTCGGCCTGCCTATCACGGCTATGCTGAAAGGTTCTGTTTCTCTGTCCTTAATTGTTTCCGCGCCTATTTCATCCAAGGCATATTCCATCAGGTCGTCTATGCCCGCGCGATGCAGTGTAGATACCGGAAATATTTTCTCAAAACCAAGTTCGGCAAATTCAATGGATGCAGCGCTGAGTTTAGGGTTGTCGGCTTTATTGGCAATCAGACAGACTTTTTTCCCGCTGCTCTTCAGCCTGGAAGCTATTTCCCTGTCCAGCGGCATTGTCCGGCTTTGAATATCCACGACAAAAAAAAGTATATCAGCATCTTCAATGGCTATTTTCACCTGCTCCTGAATGCCCCCTTCCCAGAAACTCAGGTTTTTCTTCTGCCCTTTGAATACGCCCAGCCCTCCTGTATCAACAAGCAGAAAACGCATCCCGCCCCATACAGTCGGAGATACAATTCTGTCCCGCGTAACACCGCTTTCCTCATGGACAATAGAAACCCTTTTTCCCAGAATGGCGTTAAAAAGGGAAGAATCGCTATCATTGGGCCTGCCCACGATAGCGATAGACGGCATGGCCGCCTTTATCTCCGAACTTTCATCAATATTCATTTTTTCCCGCATAAATCTGCTCTTTGAAAGCTTTACAAAATACAAACGACCAGTTAAATTCATAACGAACCTCATAAGATATGGTTTTGAAAAAGCTTTTTCAAAACAGCTATCAAAAAAATAACGTTAATTCATATTCAAGCGGAGATGAAAAATGAAAAAAGCTAAAATAATAGCCACTATCGGCCCTGCATGTGAAAACCCGTCCATGATACGCAAAATTGCCGAAGCAGGCGTTGACGTCTGCCGCCTGAACTTCTCTTACGGCACACATGACGAGCACATGAAAAGAATAGAGATGATACGCAAAATATCCGCGGATACCGGTAAATCAATAGCTATAATGCAGGACCTCCAGGGGCCAAAGATACGTGTTGGAAAATTGAAAAACCCCGTCACTGTCAGACGCGGAGATATCCTCACCCTGACAGGCAAATCAGAACACAAATCAGAATTCTGCCTCCCCACCACTTACAAAGGCATAGCCAATGACGCGGAAAAAGGCAAAACAATCCTCCTCGCCGACGGCAAAATAATCCTTCAGGTAATAGATGTAGACAAAGCAGCCAAACAGATAAAATGCAAAGTCCTTTCAGGCGGAACCATACTCACGGGAAAAGGAATAAACCTGCCATACACTAAAATATCCCTCCCCGCATTAACCCCGAAAGACGAATCCGATGCCGTTTTCGGTGCCCGCGCCGGAGTTGATTACATGGCAATCTCCTTTGTCCGCAAAGCAGACGATGTGCTGAAACTCAGAAGGCTTCTTAAACGCGAAAACGCCAATATTCCCATAATAGCAAAAATAGAGAAACCGGAAGCTCTGGACAATATCGATGAAATACTGGACGTCGTCGACGGCATAATGGTCGCCCGCGGAGACCTGGCCGTGGAAATATCCTTCGCCAAAGTCCCCGTGGCACAGAAAGCCATAATTCACGCAGCTAATAAAAAAGGTAAAATCACCATCGTCGCCACAGAAATGCTCGGCTCAATGGTCGACAACCCCCTCCCCTCAAGAGCGGAAGTCAGCGACGTCGCCAACAGCATCCTCGACGGTACCGACGCTGTCATGCTTTCCAATGAAACCGCCACAGGCAAAGACCCCGTAAACGCCGTAAAAGCCATGGCTGAAATCGTTATTGAAACCGAAAAACTTTTCGGCAAAGAAGCTTTCCACCGCGAATTAAACCTCCCTGAAACACACAAACTGGGTGAAGCCATGTGTTCGGCGGCGGCATTCCTTTCTTATTCACTGAGCGAAAAAGCGCTTGCCGTCCTGACAAGCACCGGAGAAACAGCGCGCATACTATCAAAATACAGACCAGAATCGGTAATTTACGCCGCCACATGCTGCGATGTCGTCTTTCATAAAATGGCGCTCTTTCATAATGTCCTCCCAATAAAATTGAACAAGAAAACTTCAAAGAAAGATGAAGACGTGCATCTCTCTTTCAGTCTTCTCGAAAAAGAAATACTTAAAAGAAAACTAGCAAAACCCGGCGAACGCCTGCTTGTTCTCGCGGGTATATCCCACCCGGAATCAAAAACATGGAGCGTCAACTCCATAAACGTAAGAATGCTCCCGGGGAAATGACGTTTTATCTGCTCAGGAAGCGTTCGGTATGCAGTCTTTTTTCGCTTTCGAGGCACTTCCAGTATTTGTAAGAGGGGCCTTTTTTGACCTCGTTCATGAAAGCCTCAAAGTCAGACTTTCTGACAAGCTTTGAAACCAAGGCTTTCAGTTTGCCGGAAAAGCCCCTGCCTCTTAAATAGTCAAGTATGATTTTTCTGGAAATCCGCATTGCCAGAGTCTCACCGTAATACTCAATTATATGCCCGACATGGCGTTCCATCTCTCCGGCAAGTTCCGCGACTGTCGGAGGAGAGTAGGCGGAATGATTGTTTATTTCAGAGAAAATCCACGGGTTTCCCATCGCTCCCCTGGCAAGCATCACGCTTCCGCATCCGGTTTTTTCCCGAATTTCAAGCCAGTTCTCATAATTCATTACACCTCCGTTGGCAATAACCTGAATATCCAATTCCCGGCGGAGCTCCGCTATTATGTCATAATATACCGGGCCGGAGTAAAACGCCTTCAGCACCCTGCCGTGCACAGTAAGCGCGGCAGCCCCGGCATCGCGGAGACGTTTCGCCAGGTAAAGCGTAGGGGCCGGATCATTTTCATCAAGTATCCGTATTTTTGCTGTAACAGGTATCTTGGACATTCTGACGAGAATCTCAATTTTTTTTACAGCCTCATCAGGTTTTCTGCCGAGAGCCGCGCCCTCTCCTTTTTTCACAACCTTTGGAGCAGGACAACCCAGATTGAAATCAAGGACGGAAAAATCATGTTGGTTTATAATATCAACCGCTTTTGCGAGACTGTCATCCTCGGCACCGATTATCTGAACCCCCAGCCAATCCTCGTCTTTTCCGCGCTCAAGGAATCTGAGAGTCTTGGACGTTCCACGGGCAAGCGAGCCCGCGTCTATCATTTCAGTAAAGGCAAAACGACAGCCAAAACTTCGCGCCGAAACGCGGTAAGGCAAATCAGTAAAACCGGAAAGCGGCGCAAGTATGACGCAGTTTTCAGGATAAATTCTCATAAGTTCCTTAAATAATTCAAATGGGCAATTATAATAATAAGGTACGGGCAGAATCCAAGCCGAAGCGTGAATTTGCTTTGATTTATTTTGAATACATAGAAGAATTTCAGAAATAGGGAAAAGAGAAAACCGGGAGACATTTTCAGGGATTTGACGGAAATTATCTTCATCTTGGGAGTTTTTCTGTTGATATTCATTGGACAGAACTGTAATTTCTGTTTATTTTAATATTTACCAATAGCGAGAAGACTTCCGATTTTCATCATGAATTATTAAGGAAACGCAGGATTAGATATGTCTTTTAATAATGAAAAGCCCCCGGAGGGCGGAAAAGCAATAATTTTTCTGGTGATTGCTTTTTTTCTGATTTTTGCTCCGCTCCAACTGGGAGACAGGGAACTGTACTGGAGTGAAGGGGATTACTCGGCAATGACCATGGAAATGGACTTTGCTCTTCCTCTGACAATAGCGCACGGGGAACTGATACCGGCTACATTTCCGATGTTCCCGTGGATAAGCGCCCTGCTCTGCAGGTATCTCGGTTTCACAATGGAATTTTCTCTGCGCATCATATCGGTACTGTCTCTGGCCGCGCTGACCATACTGGCATGGGACGCCGGACGCCGCGCGCTGAACATCCAGGCCGGGGCTGTCGCCGCGGCGGTCATGCTCTCGTCAATAATAATAATAGAAAAAACCCTGGACGGTTATCCGAACACGCTGGCACTCCTCTTTATTTTCATGGGCTGGCTTGTATGGTTTACGTTCGGGGCCGCCAGAGGGAGCTGGAACAGGGCATGGATATACAGCATGTTCTGCTGCGGACTGGCTTTTTATACGCTCGGATGGCCCTGCCTCATTTATTTTGCGTTTCCTCTCCTGTTCATGAGACGTCCTCTGACTTTATGGACCAAACTCCAGCGCCCGGGTTTTTTTGTGGGATTGGCAATATTGTTCGTATTCATATTTCTCTGGGGCTTTTCCAGATGGAGCGCTGGTACCGATATTCCGTTCAGCAGCCTCCCCATAGACAAGGGGGTTTTTGAGGATTACTTCCAGCACCTGCTCACGTTTCCGTTCGAAATCATACTGCGTTTCCTGCCATGGAGCATTATCGCATGGACGCCTTTCTGCGTGGCGTATCATCCTCTTGATAAAAACCCCATATTCAGCAGGTACCTGAGAACGATATTCATTTCTCTCTTTTTTCTCTTATGGATAAGCCCTTTTACAAAATCAAGAGACTTGATAATACTGGCCCCGACGCTGGCTGTAATGACTGGAATAAATTACTGGCTCCTTGTAAGACGCCACGGACACCAGATACATAAACTTTTAAAAATATTTTCCTATGCCGCCATACTCGGAGGTTTCTTTATCATAGCTTTTTATCTGGTACCCGTCGAATGGTGGCAGGATTTTTATCCGTCCTCTTTTGATATTGCGTTCCGCTATAACTCAAAAAATATATTATTTGGAATCATTCAGGGCTCTTTATGCGTAATATGCGGTATTCTGATGTTAATATACACCCGCAGGAACGGCGCTGTATGGGAATACATCCTGCTTTTGGCCACCGCTGCCGCCCTTTTTCATTGGGCGCTCCTCAATCCCTACAAGGCACAGGACAATTCCAAACATGAGATAGGCGAGGCTTTCAGAAACGCCATAGGCCCTGCGTTTCAGACTTCTCTTACTGTTTATAAAGACAAGAATATTTCAGGTCTCTACGCGGAATGTTATTATCTAGGATGCAACGTAAAAAAAATACATTCATTTGAGGAACTCCCTGTGCGTGAAAAGGAAATATATCTCATAAGCACCGAGGCGCCCGTATTTCCCGGAAGACTCTGGGAAAACCTGCTGCCTGAAAGCAAGAAATACAAAGATCAGAGAATATGCCTGTGGAAAGGTGTAAGAGTGGAAGCTCCCAAGAAAAAGTAAAGAGGCAATGCCTCTTTTGGCACTGTCGCCCAACTTCGTTCGCGACAGAATACGAAGAAAATCAAAAACAGGAAAAACGTGAAAAACATTAAGAAAAAATCATTTTTATCAGGTGTAACCGAAGCGGAATTAAAGGAATTTCTCGAAAGAGAGGGGGAAGCCTCATACAGGGCGTCCCAGATATTTAACTGGATTTACCACAAATGCGTTATCAATCCGGATGAAATGAAAAACATCCCCAAAAACCTCAGAGAAAAAATCAAGGAAAATTTTATATGTAATTCATCTTCCGTTGAAGCAAAGGAAAGCGCTTCGGACGGAACAGAAAAACTTCTGATAAGGCTTTCGGACGGAGAGGCGGTCGAAGCGGTTATAATACCGTCTCCTGACAGGGTTACGTTCTGTCTCAGCACACAGGTTGGCTGCCCGGTACAGTGCAGGTTCTGCGCCAGCGGACGGGACGGGCTCATCCGCAATATGACGGCAGGAGAAATCTCGGAAGAATTTTTCATTGCCTGCGCGCAAATCCAGAGACTTCCAGACAATCTCGTTTTCATGGGCATCGGCGAAGGATTGATGAATTTTGCGCATCTCTCAAGGGCCCTTGAAATAATATCAAGCCAGGAATATGTCGGATTGTCAGGACGGAGAATAACCGTCTCCACCAGCGGCTGGCCTCAGGGCATACGAAAACTTGCGGATCTGGAACGCCCCTTCAATCTGGCTGTTTCACTTCATGCCGCCAATGATCAGACAAGGGCCAGGCTTATCCCGGACAAGTTCCGCCGCCCGATAAAAGATATTATTGACGCGTGCATGTATTTCAAGGAAAAAACAGGCCGTATATTCACCTTTGAATATACGCTGATCAAAGGGATTAATGATTCCATGGAAGACGCTATCAAACTTGCTGAAATAGCAAGAAACTGCGGCGCAAAAGTAAATCTCATCCCTTACAACGATGTGGGAATAAGCTTTTACGCTAGACCGTCAAAGGAAACACTTCTGAACTTTGAAAACACCTTGAAACAGAGAGGCGCGAAGGTTACACTCAGAATAGAAAAGGGTTCTTCCGTGAAGGCCGCCTGCGGTCAGTTAAGAGCTAAAGGCATTCCGCGTAATTAAGAAAATTATTGAAGGGAACGGATTTTGCTTCAGTATCTTTTAAAAAGATTTTTTCTTGCGGCCATTACGCTCATCATCATAATGCTGGTGAGTTATGTTCTGGTCAGATTGGCGCCGGGCGACCCGACGCAAAGCACCATCCTCGGCGAAAACGAGGGAACAGCCCAGGGCTTATCCACAGACAAAGGAGCTCTGGCTAAAAATCTTTCACTTCGGGCAAAACTGCATCTTGACGAGCCGATACTTCTGGGGTTTCTGTTCTGGCTTAAAGATGTTTTCCTGCACGGAAATTTAGGAACATCCGCGTCTGTTGATAAAGGACGCCCGGTAGCCTCGCTGATTATGGAACGGCTTCCCGTAACCCTCTGGATAAATATATGGGCCATCCTTATTACGTACCTGCTTTCGATACCCATTGGAATATATTCAGCCGTTTTCCCCAGTTCGAACTTTGATAGATTACTGACATTCTTCTTATTTTTTCTCTATTCGCTTCCTGTTTTCTGGGTTGCTCTAATTCTTCAGGCCTCAGTCTGTGAAGGAGGTTATTATCCGGTATTTCCGCTCAAAGGTATAGCTATTACGAGTATCTGGGGCCTCTCCATCTGGCAGATACTCTGGAATACAGCCATGCATTATACGCTGCCCGTTTTCTGTCTCTGCTATTTCGGTTTTGCCGGGCTTTCGCGTTACGCAAAATCAGGGATGGCTGACGTTGTGAATCAGGATTACATACGCACCGCCAGGGCAAAAGGAGTACCGGAACACACTGTCCTGTTCAAGCACGCGCTGAGAAATGCCATGATACCGCTGATAACCCTTTTTGCCGGCCTCCTCCCCGGCCTTATTAGCGGCAGTATAATTGTGGAATACGTCTTCAGTATCCCCGGCATGGGCTCTCTCTCAATGCTTGCGTTAACCAGCAGGGACATTCCTCTGCTCATGGCGCTTTTTGCCTTCGGCGGAGCGCTCACACTGGCAGGTATTCTCCTTTCTGATTTCCTTTATGTCCTTGTTGATCCCAGAATCACATTCAATGAGAAAAGATAATAGGTACCCGGTAAACCCGGGTGGAATCATTAAAAAAAGCAGTCGCGCTCAACCCCTCCAGTCCTGAATTTCTCTCCAACCTGGGACTCATAGAGATGAATTTAAGAAAAAGAAACTGAACCCCTATACGCCCTTCCCTGACCACTTGTTCAATATACGCAGGAGCTCTTTTTTGACAACGGGCTTTGTAAGGACATCATCCATTCCGGCCGCAATACATTTTCTGGCGTCATCCTCTCCGGCATAAGCGGTAAACGCGATTATTGGAAGATGAGTTCCATCCTTTTTTTCTTTTTCCCTTATCGCCTTTGTTGACTGATAACCGTTGAGTTCCGGCATTTCTATATCCATAAATACAATATCAAATTTTCCGGTTTCAAAGAGCTCCGCGGCTTCTTTTCCGTCAGAAGCAAGAGTCACAGTATTTCCAATATTTTCGAGCATTTTTCTCAAAAGCTTCCGGTTAATCGCATTATCCTCCGCAACAAGAATACGTAAAGGAACTGTCTTCGGTAAATGCCCATCATCGGGCAGACTGTTCTTTTTCAACGCATTGATTTCCGCTTCAGAGGCAAGGTGCGTTTTTATCGTAAATGAAAATCTGCATCCTTGCCCGGGCTGACTTTCAAGCGATATCTCGCCGCTCATCAGAGTTACAAGCATTTTGGAAATACTAAGCCCCAGGCCAGTCCCCTTATGCAACACAACTGTATTATTGTCCTGGACAAAAGGCTCAAATATACTCTTCTGTTTTTCAAGAGAAATACCTATACCGGAATCCTTGACCGATATGAAAAGGAACAGAACATCATCTATTCTTTCCTTTTCGGATATCTCAAGAAAAATCTCTCCATCAGACGTAAATTTAACTGCGTTTCCAAGAAGATTAAGTAATATCTCACGGATTTTCCCTTCATCGCCATTGAGAAATTCCGGGATTTCCTCCGCAATCGCGTAGTGAAGAAGAATATTTTTTTCTTTCACCACACAATAAAAGCCGCGAACAAGCGACTTAACACATTCTCTAAGCGAAAAAGTCTTAATGTAAAGAGGCATTTTCCCCGCTTCCAGCTTTGAAAGGTCAAGAATGGAATTAACAATATCCAGCAGCGAGAAACCTGAATCCCTGATAATTTTAAAATATTCCTGCTGCTCTGGATCAAGTTTTGTATCAAGCAGAAGCTGGGTCATCCCGATGACAGCATTCATGGGCGTTCTGATTTCATGGCTCATATTGGCGAGAAACTCACTCTTGACGCTATTGGCCTTTTCCGCTTCCTCCTTTGCGGCGAAAAGTTCCTGCTCCATATTTTTTCTTCTCGTTATATCAATGAAAAGTCCTTCAAAATGTGTTATTTTTCCATCGGCTCCTCGTCTTAAAAGAATTCTGGCTTCCATACATAAGCTCTCACCTGCTTTGCCTATGAGCTTATATTCTCCAGTGAGAGTTCCGGCTTCGCGATATCCAAGACTCTCTTTAATCTGAGCCTCAAGCATTGTAAAATCAGCAGCATCCATAATATTCTTCAGCGGATTCTTCATACAGTAAATATCCTGAATATCATATCCCAGTATGCTGATATTTTCGGAGATAAACTCAACGGGCCAGTTTTCAGCGTTTTTCCATAGGATGGCTATGGCACTGTTAAGGTTTATTATTCTTTTCAGGTCCTGCCGTTTCTCTTCCGCGAGCTGCGAAGTTATTTCCCTTAATTTGAGTCCCATGTGATTAAAAGAAACGGCAAGTTGACTGAATTCATCCCGTGTATTCACTTTAACGTCAATGTCAAAATTGCCGTCACCTATTTTCTCTGTCGCGTCAATAAGCGCTTTTATAGGTATCAGGGTCCGCCTTATCAGTCCTATGCTTATTAAAATGATTATAAAAATGGAAAGAAGCGTAAAAAGCACAAAGTAAATTCTGAAGTCATCGCCGTTAAGCAGAAAACTGTTGTCCGGCCTGGCAACAATGAAAATCAGACTTTCGCAGTTAAAATGATATTTAAGAAAAAGCCGCCATACGCCGCATGTATACTTTCTGTTTCTTATTTCCAGTGTGCAACCATCCTGAGTTTCAAGTTCGCGGAGTTTCTGCTTGACCGCATCGCCGAACTCGATACTTGAATAGAGAATATTAAGAGTATCTTTGTCAATAACAATAATTTCAGAATCGCCAACCTGGGATTTTACCAGAGGCTCAATGCCAAGTATGTACAGGAGATTGATTTCGGCATACAAGAGAGGATCAAACGGCGTGTCAGAGCAGATACCTGTAATAAAAAATATCCGCGACTGGGTTCCATCAGTGACTATCTCGATTTGCGACTTGCCTGAAATCAGCTGCTTGCGGGCTCCTTCCGATATTTCAGGAATAAACTGCACTTTACTGCCGAGAATTATTCTTTCCACTTTATTGTTTCTGACAGTAAAAATTTTTCTGTACCTTGTGGAAATAGAAAACTCTCCCTTGGAAAGTTTCCCCAGGTCTCTTAATTCTCCGTTTTTCTCTACTATTACCGCAAGCAAGTTAAGCTCTGACTGAATAAATGTCAGTCTCTCGAATACTTCAAGGGCTTTTGTTTTTGCGTCATTTCTGGTAAGAACGTCATTTTCATTATGAAGTTTTTCGTTCACAAAAATAAAAGTAATAACGGAAATCACAGCAATCGGCAATACCGAGCATAAGAAAAAAATAAGGAAGACCCTTTTCCCCACTGAACTTTTCAGAAAAAAAGTAATTTTCTTTATGTGTTCCATAATCCTCCGTCAGTAATCGGATGCCAATCCGACAAATTCCCCGTCATTCGCCACTATAATGTCATCTCTGGCATAAAAGCCGTTGATCTGTTTGTTCGTCTTCTGGTCCTTTCCGTTGCTCCACAGGTCATACGCGGAATTCAACGGATTAAGATTTCGGTCTTTCCTTCTTGCGCCATTGGATATCAGGCTATAGTTCTGGTATTGATAAAGTGTACTCCATGGGTCTTTCATATTGCGTACTTCCACTGCCGCAAGGTCAGGGGGATAACTCCTGTAATCCTCGTGATACAGATTTATTATTTGCTGAATTTGTTTCAATTCAATAGCAGCCCGAAGGTTCTTAGTTCTTCTCACGCTTTCAACCAGGCCTTTGAATGAAATAACGAGAAGAATTGTAAAAATAGCAATCACAAGCAACATCTCTACAAGTGTAAAAAACATAGAACGATTATATCTGCCACCATGTAAGATTTTGGACGATATATTTTTCTTTCTTTTTATCACTGCGCTATCTGACCACTCATTTCAAAGCTGTAAAAATAGCTTAATTTTACTACTACAAAGCTTTTCTGAGTTTCTTGACGAAGCCGCGTATATCGTCAATGCTCCCCTGCCCTTTTGCGAAAGCTTCCACCTTCCTGACGATGGCACTTCCCACCACCACGCCGTCAACACCTGTTGCGGCGGCTTCCTTTACATGTTCAGGCGATGATATGCCGAAGCCTACAACCACCGGAAGTGAAGTATGTTTCTTTATCATCGCTATTCTTTCGGATACTCCGGAAGCAAACGTCTTCCGTTCCCCGGTTACGCCTTCCTGTGCCACGTAATATACAAACGCCGTCGCGCTTGCGACAAGCTGCTTCATCCGGCGTTCACTTGTCGTAGGCGCTACAAGATTTACGAAACCGAGCCCGGCATTGTCAATATGTCCTCTGTACCCATCGGCTTCCTCAGGCGGCAGGTCGAGAGGAAGAATAGCGTTCACTCCACATAAAGCGGCCTCCCGGCAATAGCCTCCAAAACAAACGGAATGCGCCACTGGATTTATATATGTGAAAAGCACAATCGGAAGCGTTGGATGTTTTTTCCTGATTGCTTTTGCTATATCCAACACACCGACGGGGGTTACTCCGGCGGCAATGGCCCTGCCTGCGGCAAGCTGGTTGGCTTCTCCGTCCGCCAGAGGGTCTGAAAACGGAACGCCCAGCTCCAGAATATCAATCCCGGCTTCGACGAGGGCATCCGCAATTTGTATGCACCTTTTAGCATCGGGGTCCCCCGCTGTTATATATGCCACAAAAGCGGCCCGCTTTTCGGAACGTATTCTGTTAAAAGTCTTTCCTATCAGTTCATTTGGATTATTATTTTTCTTTTTAGTCTGAGTTTTCAATTTAGAATTCCTATATTTTCAATTTTTCAAGGATTTTAAGGGCAACCTGTTCACGTTCATCATCATTTGTGTATTTTTTCTGTCGCCAATTCCAGTGAAAACCGTCCTCCGAACCGCGCGGAATGACATGCAGATGCGCATGCATGACCACCTGCCCGGCGCAAGTCCCGTCCGCCAGATGCAAATTAAAAGCGTCCATGTCCAGCGCGCGCTTACACGCCACGCCCAAACGGGAACCCACATGAAACATTCTCCCGCCAAGCTCTTCGGATATGCTCGCGGAACTCGTATGATGCTCTTTGGGCACGACAAGTATATGCCCCGGATTAATGGGCGCTATATCCATAAATGCCAGCACAAGTTCATCCTCATAAATCTTACGGCACGGCAGTTCGCCGGCGACTATCCTGCAGAATATACAACCTTCCATAATCATTCTTCCCTGTTTTAATGCATGGTAATATACAGTATAAATGACAGTTATCCCAAAAACAATAAAAATTTCCTGCAATTTTCATTTCTTATCTGGATATTCTCCAGTTTTTCTCATACAATCGGAAAAATTTCACTTTTCTTGAAAAAACTATTGACAAATGTACCGGTTCATTATAAAATAGGTAAATGAACCGGTACATTTAATTAAGGCAAAGATACAATTCATGGCACAGAAAATAACATTGGCATATATAGCGGAAAAGGCAGGAGTATCCAAATCGGCGGCCTCGCAGGCCCTTCTGGGCGGCGGCGGAAAAACCACGAAAGTAAGCCCTAAAACCGCAGCCCGCATACAACAAGTCGCCAAAAAACTGAATTACCGTCCCAATGGAGTTGCGCGTTCATTGAGTTCCGGTAAAACGTATTCCATCGGTATAATGTTCGGCGGGATTCACGATTTATACCATATGGAGCTGGCAATGAACATTCAGCAACTCTTGCTGAAAGAAGGATATATCGGTATTTACACTTCATGGAGTTGTGATGAGGAATTTGATAAAGCCTGCAATGCCATTTTGCGTCACGGAATAGACGGAATTATCACAGCACATCCATCCGGTTTCTTTCCTGATAATATTCCAGTAGTGATTTATAAGAGCAAACATGAACGTTACGATTATGTTATGCTCAACAGCGAAAAACGGATTGAAGACTCACTATCTTATTTGATTTCTTTGGGGCATCGTAAAATCGGATATGCTGATAACAACAGAAAATCTTTTTCTGACGCCATGAAAAAAAAAGCTTTTCACATCAATCCTGATTGGATTATACCCTGTAACGGTTTTCTTCAATCCGGAGTAAAAGCAGCCCAACACTTTATGTCACTCTCAGAACACCCTACTGCCATAATCGCACGGAATGATACAGTCTCAATCGCAATGATTGCCGAATTTCAGAAACATGGAATTATGATACCGGAAGATATTTCAATAATCAGCTTCGATAATATGATGATATCACCGCATGTTACTCCACCATTGACTACATTCGATTGTCATTCGCAACGAGTTGCGGAACTTCTGGTCGATACCATGATAAGCCGCCTAACAAAAATTGAACAACCCCAGATCAGGAGAGAAGTCAAGTCTGAATTGCTGATACGAAATTCCTGTGCTCCAATATCGGGCATAAAACCGAAAAATTTAGCAAAGTTCAAAACAAACGCCCCTGGACAATTGAAATAAAACATTGAGATTGAGCTATAAATATGGCATTATATCAAAATGCGATTTACTTATGAAAAAAAAATTATTTCATTTTACTATTCTCGAACTTCTGATAGTCATATCAGTAATGGTAATTCTGATAAGTCTATTATTACCAGCTTTGACATCCGTAAAGGAAAAAACAAAGAGCATCCACTGCCTCAGTAATCTTAAACAATCTGGACTAGCTATGATTAACTATACCAATGATTACAATGGATTTCTAATGACAAACTACTCTTCTCCATACACCAAATGGTATACTCCTCTGATCAGAGAAAATTTTATCTCTTCTCAAAATGTAATCGGGTGTCCTGCTGCACCGGATAAACCAAATTACGAAGGCAACAGCGGAAATGGCGTTTACGGCAGTTGGTTCTATCAGAATTATGTCATGCTTCATAAAATGCCTTCGGCACGTTTTCTTCTGGCCGACAGCACTCATATGACCTATACGGATTACCGTCAATATTATTGGGTCAATATTGGTTCTGTAATAAAAGGTACTGTGTACGGGAGACATTTCAACAAAGGTAATTTGTTTTTTGTAGATGGCAGTGCACGAACACTAACTCGATATGAATTACAAAATACCCCTTATAATCAAACTGACTTACAGGTATATACAACATCTTTTATTATTCCATTTAGATTTTATAGTGAGTAAATATTGGGTACAATTTACCATAGGTAAAAAAACGTAAAAACCAAACTGGAACTCAAGCACTTTAAATAAAGCAGTTCTATGTAACTATAAGGAAAAAATTATGCATCCATTAAAATTACCAATCAAAGGTGAAATCAACTTCGATATTTATGGCGGGGATGAATACTTTTTTTATGATCTTGATGCTGACGGTTCTATGGAAATTATTTCTTATCAGGGGCCCGCCACATTGGGTTCTAAAATGTACAGTGCAATACCAGATATTTCTTCATATCTGCCTCACAATACATCTCTATCAGCGTTCAGGCTTGATGGAACTCGATTATGGACATGGGGAAAACCATATAATGAAACACTACCGCATGTTTCACATGCTTACGAATCCACAGTTTCAATAGCGGATATTGATGGAGACGGCATCTGTGAGGTTGTCTTAGCAGATGGAAATCGCCTGGTCATACTAAACGGCATCAACGGTACAGAAAAAAATGTCGTGTCATTGGAACATGACAATTATTATATTGTTCAGGCCATCAATGGTCCCTTGAAACCGGACGAGGCCGTGATCGTAATAAAAAACGGCGAGGGCGGCTATGAACCGTGGAATTATAGTGAACCTGTGGTCGGGTTTAATTCCCATCTGCAACCAGTTTGGGGACCATTGCGAATCACCGGTGGAGGCCATCATATTCTTGCAATGGATATCAATCATGACAGCGAACTTGAATATCTTATTGGCTATTGTCTACTGAAAGCGAATGGTAAAATTCTCTGGACTGTAGATTCAGTTGTTCCTGAAAATTGCAGGCAGTTGCCTCAGCACGTCGATTATACAAGTTATTTTATGAAAAATGATGGTCAATACATGTTAGCCCTGGCTGGTTCTGAACGTGCATATCTTGTAACAGAAAATGGCAAAACAAAGTTTTCTCGCCCTGATACCCATCCCCAAGGAGCGGCATTAGGCCGCTTTCGAACTGACTCTGAATATCAAGCGGCCTTTTATAATGCCCCGGATGGCCCTATGGTATTGTTTGATTCGAATGGAACTGAATTGTGGCGTAATAATACACCACGGAAATGGCCCGCAGGCCTTCAGTCATGCGCCGCGCAACAGGCAAGTCGCCAACCATTTCATCGCAACCGCCCCATCGTGACACTTAAAGGAAGACATACGGATTGGGTCGGATATGCTGATGGTGGATGGCCTTGGGGAATGGATGGCAATGGTAGAATCGAGTTACAGTTTGAAGTACCCAGACATGCGATGAAAACGGAATACAATCATCAATTTCCGTTTGCACTGCGAAGAGATGATTTGGGATTTTCTTTCGCGCTTAAATCCTTGGACATTTTTAATGAAGAACAAGAACGACCTATAATCTATGATCGAAAACATATGTGGATATATGGAGGGATAGTATCATGAGATAATGAAAACACCGTTCAAAAAAACTGCAACTAAATTCATTAATAAAGAGGAGTATATATTTATGTTAAAACAAATTCATCATGTATTTTTATTGCTTATACTACTTGCGTCTACCGGATGGGGTACAGAAAAAATAGAACTGATAGTTGACGGGAAACCCGGTATCAGCATTTGGCTTCAAGAAGACGCATCGCCACCTGAGAAAACTGCGGCAAAATGGTTGGCGGAATATCTGAAAAAGTCCAGCGGCCTGGAATTTCAAATACAGACATTCAAGAAACTTGACGATGTTGCTCTACCCGCGATTATTCTTAAAGCAAACACTAAAAACAGAGATTGTGACGGGTTCTCATGGAAAATTGATGTAAATGGTATTCAGATCACAGGCAACAACGGACCATCAGTAATTTATGGTGTGTGCAGTTTCCTTGAAAAGCACCTTGGTATCCGTTGGCTGGCTCCTGGTGACTTATGGACAGTCGTGCCTAAAAATACAACTATTTCCTTACCCTATAGTTCTCATTGTGAAGAAGCAGGGTTTCCTTTTAGAGTCATCCATATTACCGGCGTATACCAAAGAGATGACAAGAAATACGCTCATTGGAATTTTGATATCGCAGACTGGATGGCAAGGAATGGTATCAATTATAAAAAAGAACATGTGGGCCGTTACCAGTTACTGCCTCTTATGGAAGAAAGAGGAATAGAGCCTTACCGTGCCGGCCATGGGCTGGCCAGCTGGATGCCGAACAAAATTTTCTTTGATACCCATCCTGAATATTATGCTTATGACGGCTTCAACTGGCGCAAAATAGCTCGTGCCAGTACCCAATTAAATTACTCCTCTCCTGAAATGTGCCAGGCATTCGCCGAACGAGTTTTGGAATATCTGGAGAAACATCCGGAAACAAAAAAACTGGGTTTGTCATTAAATGATGGTTATGGTTTTTCCTGTGATCCAATCTCGAAAAAGGACTGGCGTTTTAACAATGAAGGAACTCTTATTGTTTCCGATTCTATATTTGGTTTTATGAATCGTGTGGCAACTATTGTTTGCAATAAATATCCAAACATCCTATTGGAACAACTCGCCTATACTCCTTATTATCATCAAGCTCCCAGCTTCAAGCTCCATCCGAATGTCGCCATTGACTTCAAAATGTATCGGAAGGGGTGTGTAACCCCCATGAGTGAAGGTTCCAACGCTCAAAACAGAAAAATGCGGGATGAACTTGAAGAATGGTGTGAAAACGCTAGTCCTAAACACATTATCATCGGGGAATATATTGCTTATTACCAGAAAGATAACTTGTTTGCCGGAGGTGTTCGTATGATCGCCGAGGATATAGCATGGTATCATCAAAAAAAACTTGAAGGCGTGGTCACAGAGTATCCGGGAACTAATGATTATAAAATGCCCGCAAGAGAAATGCTTTATGTCTATACAAAAAAACTCTGGAACCCTGAGCGTGATTACATGAATATTATTGAAGATTTCTATGCCACTGCATACGGAACTGCGAAAGAGCCGATGCTGAAGGCGTATCATGAATATCAAAACGCTATGGATGCGGCAAAAAATTCAACTGTAAATCAAGGTCAGATGGCCGCATGGTCTCTTTTGCAAACCCCGGGATTTAAAGATAAGATGCTAACCTATCTGCATGAAGCATTGAATAAAACCAACGATCAGAAAGCAATTGAACGTATTCGACAGGTTAAAGCAGAATTAATTGATTTTCTTGCTGATGGCGAACCTTTAATGAAATATCAATATTGCATGGATGAACCGGAATTAGATAAAACGACAATTTATGATACCGTCAATGTTGCTTCAAATCCAGGATTCGAAAAAAAATCGTTCTCTGAGTGGTCCTTTAACGCTTGCGAAGGTGCTCCCTCTAGTAATGAGGCATGGGAAGGTAAGCATTCGTTGGCGTTGTGTTTCAATACTAACGGAGAAAGTGATCTCAAACTCAAGAGAGGTGCTACTATCACTGTCCCCGTCGAGAAAGACGAGTTCTACAAAATCCAAATCATGGCGAGGCCAGATCAGGATGCATTGAACACTCTTTCAATAATGTATATGATTGTGAGTGGTACTGATCGAAACAAAGACAAGATCGGTCCGGCACTGTTTAACCGGAATTGGTCACCTATGTACTTCGGTATTCACAAGGCCAACTCAGATAAATTAACTATCAAACTATGGTTAGTTTCAGGACGCGGCGTCTGGTATTTTGACGGTTTACGCATTGAGAAACTTAAAAATAAAGATTAAAAACCGCCGAATTCTGCGTGATATAACTTATTCCATGTTATATTCGTTGAGTTTCCGGTGGAGGGTGCGGCGGCTTATGCCAAGCTTGAGCGCGGCTTTGGTGCGGTTGCCGGCACATTCGTCAAGGGCCTTCTGAATCAGCATCTTTTCATTTCTGTCCAGGTCCAGAGTGGAAAAACCGCTCTCCTGGCATCCCTTTTCCGAACCAAGTTTCATGCCTCTTATGCTTAAAGGAATATTTTCAATTTCCAGAGTGTTTGACCTGCTCAGAACAACCATGCGCTCTACACAGTTCTTAAGTTCCCTGACATTGCCCGGCCAATTATAGGAACAGAGAGCTGAAAGAGCTTCCTCAGATATGCTGTTTATATTCTTTCCGTTTTCCTTTGAGAACTCATCAAGAAAAAATTTGACGAAAAGCGGGATGTCCTCATGACGTTCCCTCAGAGGGGGAATATTTATGTTAACGACATCAAGCCTGTAAAAAAGATCTTCCCTGAATTTGCCGTCTTCCACCATTTTTTTCAAATCCCTGTTTGTAGCAGTAATCACACGGGTGTCAGTGTGAAGGGTTTCAACACCGCCGACTCTCTCGAAACTACGCACTTCAAGGGCACGGAGAAGCTTCACCTGTATCTGGAGATCTATCTCGCCTATCTCGTCAAGAAACAAGGTGCCTCCGTCAGACAGCTCGAATCTCCCCTTTCTCTGTTCCAGCGCGCCGGTGAAAGAACCTTTCTCATGTCCGAAAAGTTCGCTTTCGAGCAGGTTTGAGGGAAGCGCCGCGCAATGAACTGGCAGAAATTTGCCATCGCGTCCGCTCAACTGGTGCAAGGATTGCGCGATAAGTTCCTTGCCTGTTCCGCTTTCGCCTGTTATAAGGACGGTAGAGCGGGTAGGCGCGACCTGTCTCACTATATCAAGGACACTCTGCATGGCTGAGGATTTGCCGATTATGTTTTCAACGCCGAATCTGTTGTCAAGGCGTTTGCGCAATTCTCTGTTTTCCTCTTTCAGAAACTTGGATTCAAGGGCGCGTTTTATAAGTATTTCGAGTCTGTCGAAATTTACAGGCTTGGTAACGAAATCAAAAGCTCCGGCCTTCATCGCGGAAACAGCACTCTCAATGGAACCGTAAGCCGTAATGACAATACATGGTGGAGACGGCTCCTTGCTCAAAACAGCTTTAAGAACTTCCATCCCGTCCGCGCCGGGCATCCGCAAATCAGTAATCACGAGATCATAATTATTGCGTTTCAGTATGTTCAAAGCTATTTGTCCGTCTTCGGCCAGCGTCAGTTCGTAATCCATGCGCAGAAGCCTGACAAGGACCTCCCGGGTATTTCTCTCGTCATCTACAATAAGTATCTCAGGTTTTCCTTTTTTCTTTATCATAACTGCCTTCTGATTTTTTTATTCTCCGTTGAACATGCAGGCGAAAGCGTTTATATCCCTCTCGCTCAAGGTTTCTATTATTTCCAGCACATAGTGTTTCACATTGTATTTTCCGCAAAGCGAAACAAGGCGGGGCAAATCCATTTTATTGGGTGTCAGGAGTGACATGTGACCATCAGACCATTTGTGTTTCGGCACACTGGATGTATATGGTGAAGCGTGCAGGTGAAGCATCCTGACATTGCCGTTTTTCAGAAAAGCTTCCGCCTCCGTGAAATAATCCCTGTCCAGAATAAAAGCCGCCGCCCAGAGATGTGATACGTCTAAACATACCGGGTTATCCAAGCCCGCCGCAAAATCGGCGAACAAAGAACCCGCTCCGAATGACGGAAAATCATTCTCAATCAGAAATTCCAAATCCGGATATTCTTTTTTCATCCACGCCAGCCGTTCCACTACTCTTTCAAATCTCATTTTGTATTCCGGCGTACCGATAAAATCATTACAGAGAAATGTTCCGTCAAGACAAAGCTCCCGGCGCATAGCAGGGCCAAAAGCCTTGACATAATCCAAGCCCCTGCCGAAAGACGGGATAGGAACATCCGTCATATTGAAACCGTGAAACACGGCTTTGGCAACATTGTATTTTCTCATATATTCCGCCGTTATTTTCAGGGAATTCATGGCCGGGGCGAAATCCGAAGCGGCAAGGTTTATCTGGTAATCACATAAAACGGGAGCATGAAATGTCATGGGCACGTTAAGAGCGGCGGCCTTTTCCAGCTCGGGGAAATCCGCTGTATTATGCACCTGTATTCCGAATTTGAATCCGTATTCCGCGCATACGGCAAGGGCCTTTTCCGCGAGATCCCTGTAATCGCTTCTCCTGACAAAGGAAGAAGTGTATTCCACTATTATATCAGCGTCATTTTTCATCATCATTCTTTATATCCTCAAAAAAGTCAAGTGCTTCATCTGCCGGAGCGGGGAGTACCCTCATGCGTTTTCCGTAAAGCGGGAAGCGTATCGTGAAGACTGTGCCTTTGCCCGGCACACTGTCAAGGGCCATTTCCGCGCCGTGTTCCCTGATAATGCGTTCAACTATCATAAGGCCGAGCCCGCTCCCCTCCTTTTTGGAACTGTGGTACGGTTCAAATATTTTTCCTATTTCCTGCGCGCTGATGCCCTTGCCGGTGTCGCCGATTGAAAGGCGCAGAAAATCCTCGTCATGAGAACACAATATCTCAATAGTGCCGCCCTCCGGCATTGCGTGCAGAGCATTTTTCAGAATATTGTAAAAGGCCTGTTTCAACTGTGCTTCATCGCCGGAAATTTTAGGGAGGATGTCAGGCCAGGAACATTTTATTTCAACAGAACGGTCCTCTATTTCGCGCCTCATGAAATTCAAACTGGCGAGAATAACTTCCTTCAAATCAAGCGGGCCCATTTCCGGTTTAGCCGGACGCACCGCGCTGAGAAATTGGGTTATTATGTTGTCCAGTCTTTCAACTTCAACCTTGGCGACATCTATCAGTTCCTTCAGTTCTTCCTTGTTTAAAGTATCGGCGGCGCATTGGCGTTGAAGGTATTGGAGATGCAGATAGAGGCTGTTAAGGGGATTGCCTATTTCATGCGCCACACCTGCGGCCAGAAGGGATATTATATGGAATTTTCCGCTTTCAATTTCGCTCAGTGTCTTTTCCCTCATTTCCGTAACGTCATTTAATATGACCGTCGCGTTTTCCCTGTTGTCCTCATGCGGAACAAGATAAAACTGTATAACCCGCCTTTGCGGATAAAATATCTCTATCTCCTGACGTGAAACTCTGTACCATTCATTTTCATCCTCCTGAAGCAGTCTTTTCCAGTTAACGTTCCGGAGCAGGCGCGATATTCTGAGATGTGAAACATCATCAGGCAGTCCGAGAAGCTCCTTCGCCGCCTTGTTGAAATAGCGAATCCTAAGTCTTCTGTCTATAACTACAATACCTTCTTTTATGGCATTGAAAACTGTTTCAAGAAACCCTTTTTCCCTGGAAAGCCTCAATATATATGCCTGAATGCTGTTTGAATCCATCGCATCCAGTTTTCTTATGAACCTGTCTATAAATTTTTCTTTTGCCATCAGTTCCTCCAAAGAGACAATTTGTCTCAAACTAACCCCGAAATAAATTATTTCAAACTATATGAGCATTATTTTCAATTGAAGCAGGGTATTATGATGAATGGGCATCTTCGCAATTGCGGAGGAAGCAACCCGAAAGGCATTTAGTAGAACAATGCTTGCTGCATGGCTCCACATGAATTGATAACTCGCAGGCATTCCAGATATTTCTGATGTCATTCTCTATTTTTTCGGTAATCAGGTGAGATTGCATGACCGTCATATCCGGTTCGAGCTTCAGGTGGAATTCCACAAAACGCACCGCTCCGGATTTCCGGCTGCGAAGTCCGTGAAGTCCGCAGACCCGCTCATTTTCCGAAACTTTGTTTATTATCAGCTTCATATCCTCATCAGGCAAACCGATGTCCAGAAGGTCCTTCACCGATGTAACAGTAAGGTCATAGGCGGCTTTGAGGATAAGAACAGCTACAAGTATGGCGGCGACAGGGTCAATCCATTGAAAATCGTTTGATGGAAATAAAAATCCCAGCAGCCAGATTCCCGCAAGGCCCAGCATAACACCGACAGAAGTGTAAACATCCGTCCTCAGATGCCAGGCATCCGCCAGAAGGGCGACAGAATCTGTCTCTCTGCCGATTTTGAAAAGGCGCATCGAAATAAAAATATTCACAATTGATGAGATAAGCATAACCAGAATACCAACAGAAGTCTCATGAAGCGGCTGGGGATGCAGAAGTTTTTTCACCGCCTCAAATATTATCCAGCCTGCCGCCAGAAATATCAGGAGGGCTTCTACGGCGCCGGAGATATTTTCAAACTTGCCATGTCCGAACGGATGGTCTTCATCAGCAGGTTTGGCTGATGCCCTGACCGCGAAAAGCGCTATCATCGACGCGACAAGGTCCATTCCCGAATGTATGGCTTCCGATAATATCGAGACAGAACCCGTTACAAGGCCAGCCGCCAGCTTCATCACTACAAGCAGCGCATTTGAAATAACAGATAGCAGCGCTATAAAACTTTTTTCCCCGTTTATGTCCATCGCTCCTCCTTTTCGGGCGCAAAAAAAGCCCTGTGGAAACATTAACGTCCCACAGGGCTGTAATTTAAAATCCTGCTGTCTTAAAGACCCGGCCGCGCTAAATCAATAGCCGCCTGCTCTATCGGCAATATAGTACATTCCAATTACTTGTCAAAAGGCATGAAAATCATTTTTCAACAAATTTTAAACTTTTTTCTCTGAGTGAAAGCTTATCTTCCCTTATCATCCCGCCAAGCTCGTGTTTTATACCCCATGCGTCGAGATGTTTAGCAACTAGAATTCTGCAATATTCAGTCATGTTTTCGACAGTGATATCCACCTTCATCAGGAGTTCAATTTTAAAATCCGGCGCGGAAAGCACGGAAAGAAGAAGAGACGATATATTTTCCCTCTGCTCCGGTTTTTGCGAAGCTATTTTCAAGAGCGCAGTCATGGCATTGCTCCTGATATCGAAAGGCAGAGCGGATTTGAATATCACCGCAAGTTCTTCAATCAATTCAGTATCCCCCAGCTCTCCCAGAAGATATATCGCCGAAGCCATTCTGTGCCCTCTCAGACTCCGCTTCGTATCGGGTATGAACATATCGCGTTCCATAACAATTTTTTTCAGCAGAGGAAGCGCTTTAGGATTACCGCGAAGGCCAAGAGCAAGAGCGCTATGCTTTGAAAGATTTTCTTCACGTGAAAGTATCCACTCCGAAAGCATATCATCGAAGTTTCCTTTATTGACATAAGCGGTCCATATCGCGATTCCAGGATGCACGGACGCAAGCGTTTCTTTGAGAATCTCCGTATCATTTATAAGTTCAAGGACACCATTGAATGAACTATTGAGACATCCGCTTTTCAGTAATTCATCTCTCAATAATTGATAAGGGACATCTTTGATTTCGACGTTCATTTTGAGGGACAAAGCGGCGGCGGCGGCAATGGCTTCGCCCGACTTCTGCATGGTTCTCTGCATTCTCACTGACTGGGCCATGTCATGGTCAACAGAAATGCAACGGCCCGCAGAGAGAAGTCCAGAGTATCCGCGCGCTATCATTGTCCCCAAGGGTACGGGAACAGTAAAGTTCTGCCCCCAGAGGTTTGCCACCGTAAGCCATTTCTGAAGGATTTCAGATTCAAAAGCCCAATCCCTCGAATGAGTATCGTGGTTTGAATATTCGTAAAAAACAGGCGTATCTGTTACCCGTCCGGAAATTACGTCTTCAAAACAAAGAGTTTCCTCTCCGACTATCAGACGCCCTTCCCTGCCTCCGTTCAAAGCCGCCGCAAAAACAATCCTTTCGTTTTCCTCCACTCGTTCCATCAAATGCAGGCATCCGGCATGTGTTATTCCGTCTGAAACAGATTTTCCGCTCCTGGGATCAATATAACCGGCATCGAAGTTGGAATATCCGAGTTTGCCATCCTTTACCATATATCTTACATTGGTATAAGGCTGGGAACAGCCATCCGAAGCCCTGCCGTATCTGAATTCAGCCCCGGCAATGGCGCAGACTTCGCCGTCCCCTGTAGCGTCTATAAGTATTTTGCAGGAAATATTTTTCATTCCATGAGGAGTAACGCATCTCAGTCCCCTGATTTTTTTCCCATCAAGGAAAACGCCGATAACAGAAGTCCCGTAAGAAATTTCAGTTCCCGCTTTCAACGCTTCATCTTCAAGGATATACTTCTTGGCATCCGCATGAAACGCGCGGCCTTCCGTCAAGTAATCAGCCTGAAGTTCTTTTGCTTTCCTGTCAATCTCCTCGAAAATACCACCCTCAAGTCCAAAGTAATAACCGCTTACGCCTCCGGCTGTGGCGCTGCCACCCATGCAGTTTAATTTCTCAATTCCAAGTGTTTTAATTCCCCTGCGTCCGGCGGCAATAAGCGCGATGCTCCCTGCCGTGCCAAGACCGCAGACTATGATGTCAAATTCAGAGTCAAATGATGTTTTACCAATTTCGGTTTTCAGATTTTTTCCATTATGAAGCTCAGACAATATCATCTTAGTTCTCCCTTTCAAAAGTGTATCCGCCTTCAAGTGCCTCAAGCGCATTATCATATCCTGTGGACGGCAGGCACGTCCATTTTTCGTCTGCCGCAAAAGGCCCTTTCTCAGAGCTGTAATCAAATATGAAAGCAGTCGCGGCGATTCGCCATTCCTTCATTCTCCGATGTCCGGAAATAAAAGTATCAAACATTTTTTTTCTCGCAAAAGGCCAGTCAGCATTCATGTCCAGAGAGACGCTGAAAATTTTTTCGAATGGAAAACGGCAGTCAATAATTTCGGCGTCATCAGGCGCAAATATTTCTCCGTTTCCACTGAGAACAGCGTTTATTCTTTTCATTTTCAGAGATGAAGCGGATTGCCCGAATATCCCTCCGCTACTGGTGTCCAGTATATTTTCAGCGAGAATGGAACTTATCCCTGAAGCGTTGAAAAGTTTTATTTCCCAGTATTTTCCTTTTTTCGTTATTTCAGGGATTTCCGTCCAGAAAAGGAAATTGAGCTTTTCATTTTTTATCATATTGAAAATAACGGGGGAAATGGCAGCTATTGAGACTCTGCCGTTTTCAAGGATATTCCTTTTTTCAAGCTCAGCTTTCAATGATGCACCGCGTTCAGCCACGGGAGTCTTATCCCAGTTCTTACCTGCTTTGAAAGCGTGGGCGAATTCAAAGCCGGGAACAGCGCCCCTTTCGATAACGATGCAATCATCCTTCCTGCAAAGGGCCGCGCCAAGTCCGGTCATTGTTCCGCCTATGACGGCGGTCTTGTATTTTGTCCGCATATCAGCTCCTCTTATATTTCCATTTTTTGTTGTTTGAGAATAGAACGCAATTCCGCAGGGTCCAGCGTTGCCGGACTTATTTTCCGCTTTGCGCAAAGGGCGGCGGCCGTTCCGGCGGCCTGTCCGAGATTCATACATGATGTCTGAAGCCTGAGAGAACCATTCGCGGCACGGGTGCTTGATATGCACCTTCCACTGAGCAGCAGATTTTCTGTTTTCAGAGGCACAAGGCATCCATAAGGGATATCATAATAGTCACCGGGGGCCGGGGCGCGTGCCGCCCTGTATTCCTTCAGAGGGTCTTTGTTTTGTCCGTCGTGCAGGTCCATGTACCATGAACATCTGCAAATACCGTCCGGATGCTTTACACCTTTCAGAACATCTTCTTCACAGAGTGTTTTTTTACCGATAATACGCCTTGTTTCCCTGACTCCCGCATATGAAGCTATATCTGTAAGTACAGCTTTTTCGAATCCTGAAACGTATTTTTTCAGGAATTTCCAGAACATGAAAAGCCTTTTCTGGCATATGATTTCGGCCTGAGTCAGACCATCCTGCGTGGACGCGTCAATATTGAAGGCCATGTCAATCTGCATTTTGGAATTACCCGGCAGGGAAAGTTTTTTCAGAGAGTATTCGGGAAGCTCAAGTTCTCCATTCTGAACGGCTTTCCGTACCAGCGCTTTGAATTCTTCCGGCAAAGGACGCTTGTCCAGTTCAACTCCGTTAATTATGAAATTGAAACTCAACGCCTGGATTTTTCCGTCCTCACTTCCTTTTTCATAAGGATTGCCTGCCCATGCGGCTATGTCGCCGTCGCCGCTGGCATCCACGACAATGAGCGGAGTTATGGCTGTTCTCCCGTCCTTGCTTGCGGTATAGACGCTTTCTATAAAATTATTTCTCATTTTCACGCCTTCGGCAAGGGTGTGAAAATGTACTTTTGCGCCGGAACTTAAAACCATATCAAGCGCGGCAAGCTTTCCAATTGACGGAACAATATTCGCGTGAGTTTCATTAATCACGCATCCACCGCAAGACTGAAGCAGTTCCCAGTATTCTCTTACTATTCCTCCGTTGTCCCCGGCAGTCCTTATCATCGGTACCAGGGAATTCGTGCCAAGCCCGCCTAGGCAGTTTGTCCCCTCCAAGAGCAGAGCCTCCGCTCCATTTCTCGCCGCCGCTACCGCCGCCCCTATTCCGGCCGGACCGCCGCCCACAACCAGTACATCAATTTTCACAATCAGCCCTTTCAATTACCAGGTAGAATACCTGCACTTCGTGAAAAAACTTTGTTTTTTCCGGAGGCAAAGCCTCATTTATAATGTCGCTCCGCGACCCGCTCATTTCATTGCGGCAGAAAAAAGAAAAACAGATAACAATCTCCTATACAATTCAATTATAACAACACTAATTATATCAGTTTTTTCCCGTAAAAATATGGAAAAAAAGATAATTATAATGTATTTTTTGACAAAAAGAGCTGGAAGCATGAATGAACTTAAAGATTTCAGAGAAGCGTTAAAGGCGTTTGAAGAGGAATTCAAATGCTCTGTGGTAATGCACGCGCATATGGATGAGGTGAGAAAATCTTTCTCCTTTCTCTGCGGGATACACACAAACCCATATTGTTCCGTAATGAAAAAGAAATTATGGGAGAGTGCCAATCCGCTCTGTAATTATTTCGACTGCAAACTTGTAGGGGAAATGCTGAATGAAAAAAAGAAACCCTTCTATAAATTCTGCCATTGCGCGGTGCTTGAAATAGCGGCGCCCGTCATCATCAACGGAGAACTCGGGGCGACACTCTATATCGGGCCATTCAGGGTTTCAGAAAAGAAAATGCCGCCAGGGACATTGATAAGCAGGACATTCATCAAGGGACTCCGGAAATTTGAAAAGCAGAAGCGTTTATTGACAGAAATGTCAGAGGAAAAGGCATCCAGGCTCATAAGTATTTCTCTCATGCTGTCAAACATGATAAGATACATAACAGAGAAAAACAGCGCCAAGGAAGAAGTACCGGGAAGCAGAAAGGAACACATTGAAAACTTCATGAAAAACCATTTCAGAAAGAATATTTCTCTTTCGGAACTGGCGTCATATCTTTTTCTGAGCGAATCACGCACAACCCAGCTTTTGAGGGAATATTTCGGAAAAGGTTTTCCTGAACTCCTCACCGGACAGAGGCTTAATTACGCGAAAACGCTCCTGGCAAATTCGTATTTCACGGCAAGTTCAATCGCTCTCCAGGCCGGTTTTTCCGAGGCGTCCTACTTTTTCAAGGTTTTCATGAAGAACACCGGGATGCCTCCGGGGGCCTACCGCAGAAAATTCAGGAAAGAGAATTTTCAGGCATGAGTTTCAGGACTTGGAATAACAGGGAATACGGGTTAAATTCTCTTAAGTGAATTATGGAGATTTTTTGAAAGCGCAAGGAAAAATTTTATACCTGTTTATTTCAATGGCAATATGCTGCCTGCCGCCGCACGCCTCTGCTTCCGCTCAAAGCGCGGAAAGAGGTTTCCGGATAGACATGAAAAACACAGATCCACAGGAACAGTTTGATATAGCGGTGCTGATGAAGGAACTGGTAAAAACAGTCGAACTCTACGCTATATTTTAAAAGAAAGCCGCGACCCTGTCTATCCCATGTAAAATATTGTTTTCAAAGGACCGGAAAGCCGGAAAGCCGGAAACAGTTCTTTTGAAGAACAGAACTGTCCTGATATATGCGCCCACCAGATATTCAGCGCTCTGCCGTTATGATACTCTCAGCGCAATGGCGTCCGTCATGCTTCTCTGCAAATGCGGAATAACACCGGACATTTCAGACAACGCGCCGATACCTGAATGGATGTCAACGGCCGTAGTAAAGAAAATTTTGAGAAGAATCGACAAATCCGTAATACCCGGAATATATATTTATTCAGGAATACACGCGATGGTACTCGCGAACCCCGGCAAGTCAATGTTTTCCGAGCTAATGAATCATTCACTCAAACCGGAAGACGGGGAGGCCTTCAACGTATACACCGAGGCATGTGAAATACTTTTGGAGTCCTGTTTCCGCTACTCATCTAAAAAAGATAACATCATATCGCAGATGATATACTTCTCCGCCCAAAAGAAATGCGCCCCGGAAGAAGCGTTCAAAATGACAGTAGGGACATTTATAATACAGGAGAACGCAGCTTTCGGACTTCCACCAGGAAGGGAAAACAGGGAATTGACGGAGGACAAAAAAATCTCATTGTGGTTTGCAAAAGAACTAAGAACAGCAGCCCTGAACTATTTTCTTCCCGCCGACGCAAGCTCCGCCGAAAATATTTTCAACAGTGCTCTGAATGTGGATTACATGGAAAAAGCCAAAGATGAAAATGCATCCGAAGCTAAGCCTAAAACATGCTCTCTCAGCCAATTGGGGAAAAATATGAAATCCATTAAGAATCCCAATATACTTCTTACCGGAATTCAAACGCTTTTCGCGCAGATGAAAACATCTTTTCCGCCGCTGCTCCATCCGCCTCTGGATAAAATGGAAACAGCTCTTTCAAGTCTGAAGGCAAATGATGTCGATGATTTTGAGACAATGGAAAAAGAAGCGGAGGAGGACTTCAAAAAGGCATTGATAAAACAGAATAAACTGGAAAAATATCTGAAGAGCATTGAAATATCCAGCGTCCCTCCGGCAATGATTTACGAACGGATGCTGAACACGCTGAGCAGCAGAAAAAGAAACACCGCATACTGGGGCCCAGTTGAAAAATATCTCGATGAAATAGAAGCCCAATACGAGCGGTAAGAAAACGGATTTGCGTCATGTCAATGAATGAAGACAATCATTATCAGAAAAAAGTAATAATCATATCAGCAGTGGCCCTGATAGCAGTGCTTCTTTCTCTGCAAACACTTAAAAAGGCGGCGTCCCATGTGATAAACGATTTTTTCTATCCGTACTTTTCATTTCCATCATTCATTGCCGATAAAATTTCCAACCAGACACTTATGCTAAGGAGCAAAAAATCTCTGGCCCTGGCCCTTGAAGAACTTCAGAAAAAAAATAATGAGCTCTTCGCCACAACCGAAACATTGAAAGGCCTTTCCGCTGAAAACAACGAACTGAGAAGCCTCATAGGTATAAAACCCAGAAACGGCTACAAATGTATTTTTGCGGAAGTTCTTCTGCGTGACCCTGTGTACTGGGACGAACGCTTCACAGTAAGAAAAGGTTCCGTGGACGGAATAGAAGAAGGTTCAGTAGTCCTCGCGCCGATAGATCCGGGAGAATCTGACGGAAACGATCTCGCCGTAATAGGACGCGTTAAATCCGTAACCAAGCATTGCGCCGTGATAGAGACGCTTATAAGTGGCGAAAACAAATTGAGCGTGAAGCTTCTGGAAAGCGACGCGCCCGGGATAATACAGTACGGAGGCAGAAAAGGCGGTAGTTTCTGGGCCATAGTGAAATATCTTCCCCGAGACCTGAATTATACCCAGGGAGAAGGAGTATATACATCGGGACTGAGCGGCTATACCGCGCCGTCCCTCTTCGTCGGCAGGCTTTCAGAAAATGAGGAAGACATCAAAATACACGACAACCTCTATGTGGAGGCGAAAATTGACCTTGCGGGAAAATTCGATGATATACGCTTTGTTTTAATAATGGTGAAAAATCAGGAATGACACTTATATCATATATAATGCTTACAATGGCACTGTCAATAACGGCGGAAATTTTCTGCGGATCAGTCGGTTTGCTTCTGCCGCTTCCGGCATTGTTTGTGTTTTATTTTTCAGCCGTTGAAAACTGGCCTCTTGGTGTCCTGACCGGGGCGGTGGCCGGAACAGTTATAGATGTTCTTTATGCCAGGGATTTTCTTTATACCCCTTTTCTTATGGCGCTGGCCGCCAGCGCCGGTTCATTCTGGATATCAAGATCCGAATCCAAATCAATCGCGCTTCATTGTCTCCCCGGCGCGCTGATTGCGGCAATTTACTGCGCGCCTCTCTTTTTCAGCGCCCTCTCTGCTTCACGCTTCAGTTTCTACTCTGTTTTTCATGCCTTTTCCGGCATCGTCTTCGGCATCATCATTTCCGCTCTGGCGCTTCCCCTTATAGTAATCTGCATGGATTTACTGGGCGAAACCATGGGTTTCAGGCTTTACCGCAACGCAAGAGATAAAACCCAGCCGTTAAAAGGTTAAGCAATGAATTTTTCCATACAGTCTTTCTCGCTCAGGATACTTCTGACAGGACTTCTGTTCATATCCATTTATGTTTTCGTCGTCTTTAAACTATGGACAGAGCAGATACAGAGCGGAGAACAGCACAGAGAAAAAATATCAAAACAGTCCATAAGAAAAATAAGACTTCCCGCAGTACGAGGAAGGATATTCAGCTCCGACATGAAAATACTCGCGGACAGCAAGCCTTCATATAATATAGTTTTCCATCCTGCGGAAATGCGTCAGCCGGGAAAACAGGCGAGAACAGTAAAGCACATTCTGGAAGCGGCAAAAAAAGTCGCCGCCGCCCTCGGCAGAGAATGCCCTCTTACCCAAACAGACATACTGAAGCATATAAATCTGCGTCCGTCACTGCCGATAGACGTTTACGAAGACCTTTCCCCCGCGGAAATAGCGACAGCTTCCGAAATGGCGCCACCTCTTCAGGGAATGGAAATAGTGGCGGCGCCGAAAAGATTCTATCCTGAAAATTCATTGGCCGCGCACCTGATAGGTTATACAGGTAAAAGCGATCCGCAGAAAGCCGAAGACCGTGAAGACTACTTCTACTATATACCTGACCTTATAGGGAAAAGCGGCATTGAAAAACGTTATGATTCTATTGTGCCGGAAGTGCCCGAACTGCAAGAGGGCATCCGAGGAAGCCCCGGGAGCAGCCTTGTAAGAGTGGACCATATAGGCTTTATTCATGAAATAATAGATTTCACTCCGGCAACGGCGGGCTTTGATATCGTCCTGACCATAAACATGAAAGCTCAGAAGATAGCGGAGAAACTGCTTGAAGGAAAAAGAGCGGCTTTCGTCCTGCTGGATGCTTCAAACGGCGCGGTACTGGCCATGGCATCGTCACCATCCTTCAATCTCAACTCGTTTGTCCCCCGCATTTCATTGGCGCTTTGGCGGGAACTCCAGAAGAACCCCGACCGCCCCATGATTAACAAGGCAACCCTCGGCGCGTATGCCCCCGGTTCAATCATCAAACCGATAATCGCGTTGGCCGCCCTCGAAAACGGCATCAGCCCCAATGACGAAGTTAACTGTTCCGGTGCGGCATCCATCGGTAACACCAAGATCCGCTGCTGGGCATGGGAAAGAGGCGGACACGGCAATATGAGCATGTTAAGCGGCATAGAACAGTCCTGCAACTGCTATTTTATAGGCATAGGAAGAAAAATCGGCTTATCGGCAATCGCCCGCACAATGGTATCCGCCGGTATAGGCCAGCCCACCGGCCTCCCCCTGCCCGAAAGTCACGGACTCCTTCCCAGCAGAGGCTATAAAATGAAAGCATTCAAGGAAAAATGGACTGAATTCGATACGTCCCTGCTCTCAATAGGCCAGGGTTCCATTTTATTGACCCCTCTCCAAGTCGCCCTCTATACAGCCGCAATTGCAAACGGGGGAACTATATGGAAACCATACCTCCTTAGTGAAGCAAAAGACCCTTCAGGAAAAGTCCTTTTCACTATGCAGCCAGAAATGGTCAGAAAACTCAGCGCGTCCCCTGAAAACATAAACATCGTCAGAAAAGGAATGTGGATGGTAGTGAATTCTCAGACGGGAAGCGCTAAAACCGCCAGAAATGATGCTATAACTCTTTCAGGCAAAACAGGCACTGCCGAAATGGGGCCCAAAGACGCGAGATACAACAATACCTGGTTCATAGCCTTCGGCGAACACAAAGGCAAACTCTATGCTATAGCGGTGCTTGTCGAAAAAGGCGTCAGCGGCGGCAGAAGCTGTGCCCCCATAGTCAGGGAATTTTTCAATGAATGGCTAAAAGAAAGCTCATCGGATGACCAATCAAAAGCCCCGGAGAAAAAGGAGTAATGATTTTTTTATTTTATTTTATCTGGACATTTGCGCCATCCCCCTCATGAACTATATTACGAAATTGTGTTTCACCGTTACTAAATCTGTGATATAAAAATTAAGGATCATTATGCCCGATATCATTCAGATTGCCTGCCCTAAGTGTAAAGCCGTTTTCGATATTCCACCTGAATACGCCGGACAGGTAGGAGAATGCAGTGAGTGCGACACAACGTTTATGATACCCGCCATTGAACCGGAGAAGACGCACACTCCGGTAATGAAAATCCAGAGTCCGCCCTCCCCCATGACTGAAGAACCGACACAGGATTTTGAGGAGTATCCTCAGGAAGCCCCTCCGCAGGATGATCAGGAAAACTTCACTGATACCGATACAAATCCCATTGACGAAGCTGTCCCTGAAGGTGAAGTACACGAGTGCGGCACCGAAACACGCACCGTAAAACTCTCCCGCTCCAACATCGGAATGGTACCGGAACTCCAGGATGACTTTAAACTGGAAAACAAACCCATGACATCAAGCACATCAAAATCAATGAAACCACAGATTCCCTCCTCCTCCATAGCAGGTGTAAAATCAAAAATGGCAGCCGAAATGGGAAAAAGTCAATTGAAATCCAAAATAAGTTCCGCCTCTTCCGCAAGCATTAAAAGCGACTTTCCGCTCAAAAAGAAAAAGGCATGGTGGATGTTCTGGCGATAACCGTTTTATGAGGTCCCTCTTGTATGGCTTCGAATCTTTCAGCGCAGGAATTAAATACGGGCAATATAAGGAATATAGGAATAATCGCCCACATTGACGCAGGCAAAACTACCCTCTCCGAAAGATTTCTCTATTACTCCGGCAAGACCCATCGCATCGGAAACGTCGATGAAGGCAATACTGTAATGGACTACCTTGATGAGGAAAGAAGCCGTGGAATTACAATCGTTGCCGCCGCGGCCTCATTCCCATGGGAACACAACAACACAAGATACCTTTTCCATCTGATTGATACTCCAGGACATATAGATTTCACTGCTGAAGTGGAACGTTCGATAAGAGTGAGCGACGGGGCCGTGGTAATCTTCAGCGGCGTCGAAGGGGTCGAGGCGCAAAGCGAAAAAGTATGGCATCAGTCCGATATTTACCATGTGCCTAAAATAGCGTTCATAAACAAGCTGGACAGGCTGGGCGCCTCTTTCACCAGGGTGCTGGACGAGATAAAAACAAAATTCATCGGCATAAAAGCAATCCCGTTTCAAATACCGATAGGTATTGAGTCCGGTTTCAACGGGCTTATTAACCTTATAGAAATGAACGCGCTTTATTTTGAAGGGGAGGACGGTTCGCATGTCGTTAAAAAAGATATTCCTTCCGATATGCTCGCGGAGGCCTCCCGTTTCAGGGATGAGATGATTTCCTCCATAGCCGAATTCTCGGATAAAATAGCTGAACTCTATATTGAGGAAAAAGAAATACCTCATGAACTTATAAGATCGGAAACAAGGCTTTTACTGGCGGCATCTAAAATCTGTCCTGTTTTCACGGGTTCGGCAAAAAAGAACATAGGTGTTCAGCCATTGTTGGACGCTGTCGCCGACTACCTCCCGGCACCGGGCGACAAAGGCGCCTATATGGCAAGCAATCCCAAAGACGGCGAAAAAATCGAAGTAAAAATCACCGACCTGTCATTCTGCGGCCTTATTTTCAAAATAGTCGCGGGAGGAAGCGCCGACCTGCTTTATGTCAGAACCTATTCAGGAAAACTTTCCGTCAATGACACTCTGATAAACGCCAGGACTAAAGAAAAAATTAAAATAAAACGTATGCTCCGCCTTTACTCTAAAAACGTAGACCCGATAGAAGAAGCTCTTCCCGGCGATATCATAGGAATAACCGGCCCCCAGAACGTAAGGACAGGCGACACGTTATGTTCAGTAAACCACCCGGTGCTCCTTGAAAAAATATATTTTCCGGAACCTGTCATATCCATAGCGATCGAGCCCAAGTCGAACAAGGACAAAGACCGCCTGGAAGCAAGCCTGAACCTTCTATGCAGGGAAGATCCGACCCTGCGTCTTTCCAAACATGAAAACACCGGGCAGCAGATACTTTCAGGCATGGGAGAACTGCATCTGGAAATAAACGCCAACCGCATACGCAGTGAATTCAATATTGAAGCCCGTTACGGCGCGCCCCAGGTAGCATTCAAAGAAACACTGAAACAAGCATGTATGATTACGGGAATTTTTGACAAAACCCTTGCTGAAACACACTACTATGCTGAAGTGGATTTCCAGCTCGACCCTGTTTCAAGGCTGGAAACCGGCATCGAAGTCTTATCTGAAATCAAAGGTAAATCCAGAATACCGTCAGGCTGGATAAGCTCCGCCGAAAGCGCGCTTGACGACAGCTTGCGTACAGGCGGCAACTGGGGATACTCATTAATCTATATCAGAGGTATAATAAAAGACATAAGGGGAACTCCGGAAAAGACAACGGAAGCCTCGGTCGCCGGGGCCGTTCTGGACGGCCTCCAGAAAGCCATATCAAAAGGCACAATACTATTGGAACCTCTGATGCGCCTCGAAATCACCGCTCCGGAAGATGTAATAGGTGAAATAACAGGGTACATTCAAGCGAGAAGAGCGGTGATTCACTCCATTCAAACTCAGTACGGAGTAAAACGTCTCTCCTGTGAAGTGCCGCTTGCGGAAATGTTCGGCTTCAGTAAATCATTGCCGAAACTCTCCGGCGGAAGGGCTTCTTTCAGCATGGAACCCTGCGGCTATCAGGAAATATCCCCCTCTGATCTCCAAAAACTCACTGAAACCAGCAGAATGACCCTCAACAGATAATCCTATTCCCAAAGCCCCCATCGGATATACCTGCTTGAAAAGCCTCAGTGAAATTGTATATTCAAAACAACACACGGAGAAATGAAGTATGTCAAAAGAGTTTAATGTTACGGGAAGCTGTAATCCCGCAAAGCATTACATGGCGGATATTTCACATAAATTTTCTGATGTAATGAAACTCATTGAGAAGGGAAAATACTTTGCCATAAACCGTCCGCGGCAGTACGGCAAAACCACCATGCTCAATATGCTGGCCGAAGCCCTGTGGAAACAGCCCGGGAAATATGTCCTGATACGTTTAAGCTTCGAGGGAATTGGAGACAACATGTTCAACTCCGAAGAAGTTTTTGTTCCTGAACTGCTTGATTTGATTTCCTCCAAAATAGAAGATCAGTATCCTGACTTATCCGCTTACGTAAAAACCGGGGCCAGGCATACAAAAAGCTTCAGGGAACTTGCGTCCTTTATAAACGCCTTTGTCAGAAAAGCAGGTCGCGATGTGGTTATGCTGATTGACGAAGTTGACAAGTCCAGCAACAATCAGCTTTTTCTGAGTTTTCTCGGAATGCTCCGGGATAAATATATAGACAGGGAAGCCTCCACTGGCGCGACATTTCAATCAGTCGTCCTTGCCGGAGTGTATGACATAAAGTCCTTGAAACTGAAAATTCGTAAAGGTGGCGAAACAAAACTCAATTCTCCCTGGAACATCGCCGCCGACTTCAATGTCGATATGAGCTTTAACCAGGCGGAAATAAAGACCATGCTTGCTTCATATTCCGAGGACAAGGGTGTGCAAATGGATTTTGACGCCTTGGCGAAACGCATCCATTACTATACAAGCGGTTATCCTTTTCTCGTCAGCAAATTCTGCAAGAACATCGACGAGGAAGAAGCCGCTGAAAATCCGTCATATAATCCTAAACATTGGACACTTGACGACATCGACTGGTCTTTCCGCTGGCTGACGCGACCGATGTACACCACAACCAACTTTGACGACATGATAAAAAATCTCGAGAATAATCCCGATCTCTTTAATCTGGTACGCACGGTTTCAGTTGAAGGCAACGAAATCAGCGCGGCTGCCGACAACCCCGTCTTCGGTCTTGGAATTACTTATGGTATTTTGTCCGCGAAAGAGGGCAAAATAGTAATTTCGAATCGTGTATACGAGCAAAGAATTGCCACTTACATGCAGTCCAAACAGGAAACCAGCGAATTAAAGGATTATTCACTTTTCCACGATTACGGCTATATGAAAAACGGCAAGCTTGATTTGAAGTTCATCCTTGAAAAATTTCAGTTTTTCATGAGGGAGCATTATTCTTCCAATGATACGAAATTCCTCGAACGCGAAGGACGCCTTGTCTTCATGTCTTTTATGAGGCCGCTCATTAACGGAAAGGGCTTCATGTGGAAGGAGCCTGTTGTCGGGAATGAGCGCCGTATGGACATTGTCATTACCTACGGAAGCAACCAGAAAGAAGTAATTGAGCTGAAAATCTGGCGCGGCGAAGAATACCATCAGGACGGCTTGAAACAATTGTCCGAATATCTTGATTTTCAGAAACTCCAGAACGGCTTCCTGCTTATATTTGATTTCAATAAAAACAAGCAGTATAAATCAGAATCCATCAAATTCGAGGACAAGGAAATCTTCATCGTAAAGGTATAGATATCAACTCAGTCCTTGTCGAGATTACAGAGACTGCAATGGCGGCAGTCGAAACCTTCGGGAGGATTGTAAACTTTTCCGCTCTTTACGGCCTTGCGCATGTTCAGATAATTCATCGCGGCAAGAAAACATCCCAATATTACGAAAGCGCCGGGAGCGCTGGAAGGAAGCATGAAATCAAATTCCCATGGAGTAATTATCTTAATATCAAAAAGCGAACCGCCGGTAAGAAATTCCCTGACACACCCCAATGCCACAAGCGCAAGAGTAAAGCCGCACCCCATCCCCAAGCCATCAAGCATAGACCTTAACACCCCATTTTTTGAAGCAAAAGCTTCGGCCCTGCCCAAGACAATGCAGTTTACGACTATGAGAGGAATAAAAATGCCGAGGGCATTATTCAGAGACGGCGGCGCATAAGCTTCCATAAGCAGCTGTACCACCGTAACAAATGTCGCGATAACAACGATATAACAGGGTATTCTTATTTTCTTGGGAACTATTCCGCTTATGACGGAAACAACTATATTACTGCCGACAAGCACAAAAGCCGTAGCCAGTCCCATGCCTAGACCATTGGCAGCGCTTGAAGTCACAGCCAGCGTCGGACACATGCCCAGAAGCAGGACAAGCACCGGATTCTCTTTCCAGAAACCTTTCAGAAATTCATAGCTAAGTGAGGTCATTGCTTGTTGCTCCTTGAAGAATTTGCAGAAGGCTTTTCAGTGGAAGCGCCTTCAAATTTATTCAGAATTTCATTTTTATTTGCCATATAAGTTGAGGCAATCCTGAAAACAACTTCAGTCACCGCCCTGCTGGAAACAGTCGCGCCTGTAACGAAATTCACATTCCCGCCGTCTTTTCTGACTTTCCACGGCTGAGCCCAGGAATCACTTTTGTCCGCGGCGTGTCCGTCAAACTGGTCAAGTATGGGATTCGGAGGGAGCTTGGACGTATCGATTTTTTTGCCAATGCCGAGGATGTTGAAAATCGTAGTTACATACTTCCTTGAGGTAACGACCGTACCCAGTCCCGGAGTTTCATTCTGCTTTGTAATAATTACCGTACGTATCCTGCCGTCCAGAGCAAGCCCGGCCATGGCGACAAGTTCGCCTCCGTAGCCTTTCATTGTATATGCTTCCCCTGCCAAACCTACGACTTTAGCGCCTTTTTTAGCCACATAGAACTTTACCGGGTACTTTTGTTCGTCATTCGATTTTACCGTGATGGTATCCTGTGAAGGCTGATTGTCAAAATCAGGAAGGAGTTCTTTGAGAGCCTTATTGGTCCTGGACATCTGCATTTCGGCAATGGGCTTTCTGGTAAGCTCCGCAAAGTAAGCCATAATACCGGCAGAAAGAGCGCCGATAATGCCGAGAAAAATTCCGAGAACTATTATATTTTCAGTTTTCTTGAGATTCATTACGCTTTTCCTTTCACGGCTTTCCTGCTGCCGAAAGGCTTCAGGGCTGTAAAACGGTCAATCAGAGGCACCCAGGCATTCATGAAAAGTATCGAAAAACTTACACCCTCGGGATAATTTCCCCATATTCTTATCAGGCATGTTACTATGCCGCAACCCATGCCGAATATAAAAGAGCCCTTCCCCGTCATCGGCGTAGTAACCATATCAGTGGCCATGAAAAAAGCTCCGAGAAAAAGGCCGCCAGTCAGGACATGAAAGAAAGCATCCGGCGTAATTGCCGGATTTGCGCTGTGAACGATTGAGGTAAATATGAATACAGTGCCTATATAGGCGACTGGTGTCTGCCATTTGATAAGCTTCATGCAGATAAGGAAAATTCCTCCGGCAAGAAGCGCCAGAACGGAAGTTTCACCGAGACAGCCTCCGACATTGCCAAGAAAGTAATCCATGTATAAAGAAGAATTTGACGCGCCCGCGTCGGCTGTTTTAACCATGCCCAGCGGCGTAGCGCAGGTAATGCCGTCATACATGCTCGTAAGAAAAGGCACGGTATGCGATTTGATGCTCTCAAGCGTAACCCCTGATTTTTCCACTATCTCCTTATTTACGGCAATAGCGCTTTCATAAAGTTTATTTTCACCCATGAAACGCGTGGGTACCCATGTAGTCATCAGTTTAGGGAAACCTACGAGCAGCGCGACTCTGGCTACAAGGGCCGGATTGAACGGATTATGTCCGAGACCACCGTAAACCTGCTTGCCCAAACATATACCTATAAAGGAACCGATAAGGCATATCCACCAGGGAACGGCGGCGGAAAGATTCATTCCGAGAAGTATCCCAGTTACAGCCGCGCTGCCGTCCTTCCATGTATCGAGAGGCTTTCCGGCAAAATGACACCAGAGCATTTCAATGCCGACACAGAAAGCGGTACAGAGTAGAAGCACCCTTAAAGCGTCCAAGCCGAAAAAATATATTCCGGCAAAACAGCCCGGCAACAGAGAGAGGATGACCAGAAGCATTATCCGGCTCACGCTCTCCCCGTCATGAAAATGCGGCGAAGAACTTATCACCAGCGCCTTTTCATCCGGCATTATTATATTATTCGTTTCATTTTCAGCCATTTTAATTCATCCGTTTTTTTAAGATTTAGCTTTTCTTCTTCTGGCATTGATTTCAGCTTTGGCGCGGCGGAAATGCTGAACAAGAGGCCTGAATGAGGGGCAGACATAGGAACAGGAGCCGCATTCAATACAATCCATGGCATGATACTGTTCCGCAAGTCCGAAATCCTCGCTCTCGACCATTACACTCAAAGGGCCGGGAAGAATATTCATCGGACAGACATCGATACAACGCCCGCACCTTATACATGCCTGTGAAGTGAAGAGCGAAATTTCATCTCTGTCCAGAAGAACGATTCCTGAAGAGTTCTTCATCAGCGTAACGTCAAGCGACTTCTGGGCAAAACCCATCATGGGGCCTCCGAGAATAATTTTACCGGGAGAATATTTCACGCCGCCGGAAAGTTCCAGCGCCTTGCTCAAAGGCGTACCTATGCGAAAACGCCAGTTGCCCGGATTTACGACAGCGTTTCCGGTAACTGTCGTTATTCTCTCAATCAAAGGTTTCCCTTCTTTTACAGCTTCCATGACTGCCGCGGCAGTCGCTACATTCTGAACAACGCATCCGACATCCATCGGCAAACCGCCTGCCGGGGTCTTTCTGCCTGTTACAGCATAAATAAGCTGTTTCTCGCCCCCCTGCGGATAGCGTACCCTCAAAGGAACTATATTAACATTGTATTTGGAAGCTTTCTCTTTCATCGCGGCTATGGCTTCGGGCTTGTTTGCCTCAATGCCCGCAAAAATATTTTTAACGCCGAGTATTCTGGCGACTATCGCCGCGCCTTCGAGAACAGCTTCCGGTCTTTCAATCATAAGCCTGCAATCAGCGTTAAGGTAAGGCTCGCACTCTGCGCCATTCAAAATCAGAGTGTCTATTTTCTTATCGGGAGGCGGCGAAAGTTTGACATGAGTAGGAAAAGCAGCGCCGCCCATTCCGACAATGCCCGCGTCGGCTATACGCTTTTTGAGTATATCCGGGGCCTGATTTTCCCAGTCGGGAAAAGGCTCCAGTGAATTATCCGGCAAATCGGAACCGTCAGAAAGTATTTCCAATGCCTGTACTTTTACGCCGGACGGCCCGGGTATCTCGCAAAGGGCCCCCACTCTGCCGCTGGTGGGCGAATGAACAGGGACGGATACAAAACCACCGGGAGTGGCAAGAAGCTGCCCCTTCCTGAGAATATCATCTTTTTTCACAATCAATTCAGGACGCGCGCCTATATTCTGATGAAGGATAACGGTATATTTTTCAAGGAGAGGCGCGTCTTTCACCGCTACGCATGAAGATACTCCTTTGCAGTCATCGGGATGC
>Ga0209417_1000980_pt1 | contig 56923 bp, 37 predicted proteins | sample RifGroF2_FD_184002 | JGI IMG/M metagenome (GOLD analysis project Ga0209417, IMG submission 184002) | Groundwater microbial communities from Rifle, Colorado, USA - Groundwater F2 (SPAdes) (version 2) | ecosystem: Environmental > Aquatic > Deep subsurface > Groundwater | place: Rifle, Colorado... | reverse complement strand
TCGATTGTGTATGTGGGCTGATTGAAGAAGGAAAAAAAGATGAAGCAATCGAATTGCTGAAAAATATTTTTACCCCACATCAAATTCCTCAGCTAAATTTTGTAGTTTTGAAGTGAGAAATGTTAGTAATTAATATGACTGATACGGAATATCAAAATATAATTATTTGCAGTGGAGATAGCGTATATTCAGGTGGCGCATGGCAGTATTCGTCTGGAGTATTTTTTGATTCATATACAAATCAAAACGCTTGTGATAGTACTGTTATTACGCAGATTACAGATGATATTTTTGATTGCAACACGAATTATGTTAGCATTTGTCAGGGACAGGGGTATTATATAGGTGGTGTTTATCAAACACAAAGCGGAAGTTATTGGGAAAATATTATTACACCCGCAGGTTGCCCTTATTCTTGCGAAACGTATTTAAGTGTTATTCCCTTACCTGTAGTAGATATAGGCTCTGCATTAGATACCCTTTGCTGGGAATCTCAAAATTTATATACAATTCTCGATGCCGGAAATCCTGGTGCCAGTTATTTGTGGAGCACGGGCGATACAACCCAGCAAGTTGAAATATGGGGAGAGGATTTGGGTTATCTGGGATGGAGTACTGTCAGTGTAATTGTTACACAAGACAATTGCTCTGCAACAGATTCGATTGTTTTTTGGGTGGATATTTGTGAAGGCATACCGGGCACTGAGCGGAGTCGAAGAGTCCCTCTGCTTTATCCAAACCCTACATCAGGTATTATCACAATATCTAATTCTGCTCATGCAATAATTACGATAATGGACATTACAGGGAAAGATCTTTTGAAAACAAAGATTGAAGCATCTGAAACGAGCTTTGATTTAAGCCGTTTTGCTTCTGGAACTTATTTTGTGAAAATTATTTCTTCAGAAAAGGTTCATCTCTTAAAATTGCTTATCCGTAAGTAATACTTGATAAGCTCGGCACACAGAGACCCAGACTTATTTTTTATCATAAATTTACTATATTTGTGAAAACATTTTAGACTATGCAAATTGCCAACCCCATTTACGATGTGGTTTTCAAATACCTGATGGATGACAACAAAGTGGCGAAGCTATTGCTTTCTGCTATTATCGGCGAAGAAATTGTTGACCTCGAATATCGTCCAACGGAAATGAAAACAGATTTGACTGCTAAATCGATAACTGTTTATCATATTGACTTCGGGGCGAAAATACGCTCTGAAGATGGTACTGAAAAACTTGTTATCATAGAAATTCAAAAAGCTAAATTGGCCACAGACATCATGCGTTTTCGTAAATATCTGGGTGCACAATATAGTAACATGGATAATGTTCAGGAAGTAAAAGATCCCATAACAAACTATAAAAAAGCTATTCCGATTATAAGCATATATTTCCTTGGGCACAAGTTAGACCATATAAAAGTACCAGTAATAAAAGTGCAGCGCGATTATATAGACCTTTCTACCGGAGATACAATTATTGAGAAAGAATATTTTATTGAGAGCCTTACCCACGACAGTTTTATTATTCAAATACCTTATCTGAAAGATAACCGTAAAACAGGGTTATTAAAAGTGTTGAGCATTTTCGACCAGAGCAACCGTGAACAGGACTTTCATATACTGAATGTTGACGAAAAAGAATTTCCGGGAAAATACAGGGATATTATCCGTAGGCTTCAGCAAGCTAACTCTGATTCAGATGTGCGGCAACAGATGGGGGTTGAAGATATTTATATTGAAGATTTTCGGCAAACCGAAAGATACATTGAAATGATGAAAGAGACCATTGAGGAAAATAAGAAAACCATTGAAGAAAGCAAGAAAACCATAGAAGAAAAGGTCAAGCTTATTGAAGACAATAACAAGCTTATTGAAGATAAGGACAAGCTCATTGAAGATAAGGACAAGCTCATTGAAGAGTTAAAAAAACAATTAAAGAGCAACACCTAAATTTCTTGTGGGACTTATATCTGATAATATAAAGAAAGCGATAACACATTATTATATTGCCCTCTTTGAATGTATTGGTAATAGTCAGGATAGGCATCTCTGACTCCAAATGCAGAATAAGAAAACATAAACATTGCTGTAATCTTTTCACTCAACTTGTAAGATACTGCTGCATGTCCTGATATTTCAAATTTGTCAAATTCAGGGTATGCTTTTTCAAAACCGTAGGAATCTTTGTCTTCATAAGCACTGATAAGATACCCGGCGCTGACTCCTAAATAGCCAATGAATTTTTCTTTATATGTATAGGAAAGAAGAACCGGAATTTCGATGTAATTCAACCTTGAAGCATAATAGGTATATGTATTGAAAGACGTATCTTTTCCTTTGCTGCCCTTTTGAATAAATTTAATTTCCATCTGCATTCCGAATGGAGGTTTGAGTTTTGTTTTGACAAAACCTCCTGCAAGAAAACCTAACTTATGATATCCTGCCTTGTGGTCGCCATCAAGCTGAGATGCTACAATGCCTCCCATAATGCCTCCTTCAAAACGTTGTGAAAAAACTTGTGTTGCTGCTAAAAGAAAAAAAAGAAGAAAAACTTTTTTCATTTTTTATTTTCAGGATAGGTTAATTGATAAAGATGATGGAATATTTTTTTCTCAGTATCATCGAAAAGCATCTTGCGGCGTGCGTACACAAGCTCTGCAGTTTGAATCGCTTTATTGATTTTGTATTCTGTAAAACCCTGCGCACCACCCCAATGAAAGGAAGGAATAAAATTTCGGGGAAAGCCATCGCCATAAATATTTGAACTTACTCCCACAACCGTACCTGTATTAAACATAGTGTTGATGCCACATTTGGAGTGATCACCCATGATTAAACCACAGAATTGAAGCCCTGTGTCTGCAAATCCATTTTTTATATAACTCCAGATTTTTACATTTTCATAATTATTTTTCAGATTGGAATTATTACTATCAGCACCAATATTGCACCATTCGCCCAGAACAGCATTTCCTAGAAATCCATCATGCGCTTTGTTGGAATATCCGAAAATTACAGAATTATTAACCTCGCCGCCCACCTTGCAATATGGGCCGATGGTTGTTGGACCGTAAATTTTCGCGCCAAGCTTTAATACTGAATGTTCACACAATGCAAAAGGTCCGCGAATGATAGAACCTTCCATAACTTCGGCATCTTTTCCAATATATATTGGACCGGTGGTGGTGTTAAGCACTGCGCATTCTATTTTTGCTCCTTTTTCAATAAAAATATTTTTTCCGAGAATTTTATTTGTAGCGCTTACAGGCGCAGACTTTCTTCCTTTTGTAAGCAATGCAAAATCAGCATTAAGAGCATCACCGTTTTTTGAGAAAATATCCCATGGGAAATTAATTTTTGTCAATGAATCTGAATATCCAAATGTTTTTAATGATACTATTTTTGTAGGGTTAAACTGTTCTATTTTTGTTGATGAAAGAACACAGGCTATTAAATAATTATTTGTTACTAAAGCCTGATTTTGCTTTAATGCAAGTATTGCTTTCAATAGTTTTTTATCCGGTAGTATACTCCCGTTGATAAGTAAATTGGTTGCAGATACTTTCAGGGGATATTTTTCAGATAAATATTTTTCTGTAAAAAAAGAACATTTTGTTTTTAAATATTTCTCCCATTTTTCTCTGATAGTTAGAATTCCAATCCTTATTTCTGCAACAGGTCTTGTAAATGTCAGAGGGAGTAAATGATCGCGTGCATCATCATCAAATAAAATAACATTCATTTTTTATCATTTTTTTGTTTTGATATTTCTTCTTTCATCGTACTTATTTTTGCCAGCACTTTGTCGTATATTGTGTCAAGCCGTGCCGGTGTTCTGGTGTAAAAAGCAATGCTTGTGTCAAAATCAGCGCGAGAAACATTATGTGATTTCAGTATCTCATCGTAAAATTTTTTCGGGTCGTAAGGGTTTTTTTCTGAAGCATTAAAATTCAGGTAAGCATCTGCCTGATGAATGTCTGTAAGAATAACAATTAGTTTTTCCTCAGAAATCACATAATCCGGTATGCTTTCTTTTTTTTCTGCACAGGAGAGGAAAAATGAAAAAGAAATAAAAATAAATAGGATGCGAAGATTCATTTTTGTTTATTAAAGCGTTTTGTTAATTTTATTTTTGCGGTTCAGCCGGATTTGTGAAAATTTTAAAATGCACACAATTCTTAATTTTTTTCACATTACTTACTCCTTAACCCCTGCCTGCTCGACGCAGTCAGGCAGGCTACTCCTACTTCTTAATCCATTTTATTTCCATCGCCACAAACCTGTGAGCCTGCCTGACGGCAGTTAGGGATACCCTAAACACAGGCTTTCCCGCAATACCTCACAGGATTGCTCTTCTACTTTAACAAAGGTTTATCAAAATTTTTAATTTTATTAAACCGCGCAGCAACCATAAATTCATGCGTACCAGAATTATAATTTTTAATTCCGGTTATTGACATATCATACGAATAACCAAAATATAATTGGTTCTGATAATTATATCCAATCATAAGTCCTATGGCATCTTTTGTACGGAATGTTGCTCCAAGATATACCATTTTTTTGTACGCACTTTTTACTGTAATATCAAGCTGCATCGGCACAGGGCTCATCACTTTAAGTAGCAAGGAAGGTTCCAGAGAAAAATCACTGTTGATTTCATAATTATATCCTCCATAAGCAAAAAAGTGATTTTTTACCCTGTTAAGTCCATCGTCGTTTGAATACAGCAGCATTTTATTATTCAGCAATTGCTGTGCAGACAGACCGAAGAAATAGTTTTTGGAATACAAATAAGCACCAAATGTAGCATCAGGAATACGATCTGTATATACAGAATTTTGAAATGCAGGGTCAATTACATCAAGCATATTGATTCGCGTTCCGTCAATTTTAAATTGAAGCAAACCTGCTGCCAATGCCATTGAAAGCTTTAATTCTTCGGTAAGCTTCAAAATGTATGAATAGGACAAATGCAATCCTGTTCTGCTTGTTGGCCCGGTAACATCGTTGAAGACAAATCCTCCGAAACCCATTTCTTTAGTTTTATGAGGTCCATAAAGACTAAGAATGTAGGTACGTGGAGCATCCGTTATTCCTGCCCATTGGTATCTGTAATTCGCCTTAGCCTGAAAAAAATCTTCTTTTCCGGCTATAGCAGGATTGATAATATATTCATTAAACATATACTGCGTATATTGCGGTAGCTGTTGTGCCTGACTGCATGTAACCCATGTTGCCAGGAGTGCTGATATTAAAAATAAATGCTTCATATCTGTGTTTTATTTTTTCAAAAATTAACGAACAATGGTTACCGGACCTGTAAGTACTTGCCTTCCTTCAGGTGATAAATAAGTAATCACATAATAATAGCTTCCTACAGGAAGATGTTTTCCTTTATATTTACCATCCCAAAAATCTGTACAGTTTTTATTATGGAATAGCAATTCTCCCCAGCGGTTATAAACTGAAACTTCAATGTCTGAATAGTATTCAAAATACCTGATAATCCACTTATCATTATTTCCGTCATCGTTTGGAGAGAAGCCTTCTGTAAACTGAATTACAGGAATGACTTTGATATTTACGGAATCTTTCGCAACGCACCCGTTTGGAGATGTTGCATAAAGGTAGAAAGTTGTTGTTGCATCGGGAGAAACAACAGGATTCAGAATTGTCGGGTCGCTCAACCATTCACCGGGTATCCATTCAAATGTTGTTCCGGATACATCGCAGGTTGCCTGAAGAGTAGTAGTGTAGCCATGGAGCAATGTAACATCAGGACCCGCTTCTATTTCTGCAATAGGCAGTAATGTTATCTGAACAGTATCCGTATCGTAGCAATTACCGATAAATGCCATGAGGATAAATTCTGTTGACGTAACAGGGCTGGCTAAAGGTGTAGCACTGGTATCGTTATTCAGGAAATTTGAGGGAGACCACAGATAACTTGTACCTCCTGTTGCATTCAACATTATGGAGTCTCCGTGGCATACAATTGTGTCTGCTCCGGCATTTGCATTAACTTCTATTTGTCCCTCTATTACACTTGTATCAACTTCGGTGCAATTCTTTTGATCTGTAACTGTAACAACATAAGTACCTCCTTGAAGGTTTATCAGATTTTGAGAAGTTGAATTGTTTGACCATAAGTATGTGTATCCGGGTGTTCCTCCTGTAACTAATAATGATATTGCGCCATCATAAGTATTTTGCGCGCAGGTCGGATTTGATTCGGTAGCTATTATTATTATCGGGGTTGGTCCGGTTACAGCAATATCATTAAATACTTTCTGACAATTATTTCCGTCTTCAACAATGATATCATACAGCCCTTCGCCTATTTGAGTAAATACACCTGTAGATTGCGTTGTCGTGTTGAGTGTGTACTCATAAGGCAATGTTCCTCCGCTTGCTGTAATAATTAAAGAACCGTCTAAAACTCCATAACAACTTGGCGCAGTATCTGAATAGGTAATAAGTAATTCATCCGGCTGGAAAATGCTTGTACTGTCATGAGATTTACATCCCTCCGAGTCAGTTACTTCAACAGAGTAATATCCAATAGTAAGATTTGTGGCTGTGCTTGTTGTCTGAACCGGGTTTGTATTCCATTCATAAGTATAACCCGGTGTGCCTCCTGTTGCAGAAACAATTATCTGACCAAGCGCATCTCCAAAACATGGATTATGAGAAACATTGTCAATCGTTAGGATTGGTCCACCTTCATCGTTAATAAAGAAAATCATAGAGTCTTTGCAATTGTGATTATCGCTAACGGTTACCCAATAATCACCAGCAGAAAGGTTAAATGCTGAAGCATTTGTCTGGTTGTCGCTCCATAAATACGTGTAGTCTGGAGTACCACCTTCTGCATAAACAGTCGCAATTCCATTAGAAACATTGCAAGAAGAGCTGTCTGCTGTCCCTGTAAGCTGAATTGCTTCTGGCTGTCCGACTATAATATCCAGATTTTCTTTACAGAAATTAGCATCTGTAACTTCAATAATATAGGTGTCTGCCGGAACATCCGTGAAATCAATGTCCGAGTAAGTTGTCCCGTTAACAAGGAAAGTGCAAGGTTGTGTGCCACCTGTAACAGTTGCATGTATTGTCCCATCTGAACTTCCGTAACAATTTGCATCTGTAACAATAAGTGTGTCGAACTGTATCGCATCAGGTTCTGCTATTAAAATTGTATCAACTGAAATACAACCGGCAGCATCTGTTACTTTCACCCAATGTGCCTCTGCCCACAAAGTATCTGCAAAAGCAGTTGTATCTCCGTTCATCCATAAATAATGGTATAAAGGAATACCGCCTGTAATTATTACGGTTGCATTTCCTGTAGAGTCTCCATGGCACAGTACTTGTGTAACAGGGTTGAATGCTATTGTTCCGGCATCTATGTCTGTAATATAAACCGTGTCTGTAGCAGAACAGGAATTCTCATCCGTTAGGGTTACGTAATAAATTCCAGCAGAAAGCCCTGTAGCTGTAGCTGTTGTTTGATCATCCGGGTCGCTCCAGATAATATCAATAGTCCCTGTTCCACCTTGTGGTGTAACGGTTGCTGTTCCTGTAGAAAGCAAACAGTTCGAGTTCGTGGATGTTGCATTAGCGAGGATCTGTGGTGGTTGAGATATTATTACAGGCGTTGCATCTTTCTGGCAGGCATTCGTGTCAATAACAAATATGTTAAAAGTGCCAGATGTTAACCCTTCAAATACTCCCGTAAGGCTGGTGTCATTGCCCATGATATACATATAGCCGGGTGTTCCGCCTGATGCGGAAATTGTAATTGTTCCCGAGTTTTCTCCATAACAAAGTACATTAGCAGAAGTTTCACTCAGGGTAATAAGATCGGGTTCTGTTATCGTATCTTGTGAATACAAGTGACAGATGGATTCATCAGTTGTAGTGAGCAGATACACGCCTGCGGGTAAATTATCAGCAAGTTGGCTTGTACTTATTGTGTTTCCATCGCTGTCTGTCCACAAATAACTGATTGTGCCGGGTATGCCGGTTACGGTTGCAAACAGAAGTCCATTTGTATCTCCGTTACATTTATTATGTTCAACCGAATCAATTGTAAGAGCACCTGCGCCAATATCTGAAAGTGGTACTGTTGCTGTAACTTCGCACAGTAAAGAATCAGTTACCGTGATATTATAAAATCCCGATCCAAGCCCGGTGGCAACAGAATCATTTGCTATTGCAGCATTCCATGTATAAACATAACCTGTATCATAAGGTGTTCCTCCAGTTGCATGAACAGTTATTGCTCCATCGTTAAATCCGCAAGTTGAGCTGTCGGATGCGATGTCTAATACAATTTGAGGCGACTGTAAGATTTCAAAGGTGTCACTTCGCTGACACAAAGTAAGATCGCGGATAGTGGTAACATAAGTTCCTGCAGCAAGGTTTGTGAAAATTCCACCATTATCAGAAAATGTGGAACCATCAATTGCATATTGATAAGGAGGCGAGCCACCGGAAGCATTTAAACTGATAGATCCAGTGGATAATCCAAAGCAATTAACGTGAGTTGTATCCGGATTAATACTTATTGGCTGAGGAGCATTAATTATAACTGAATCATAAGTCCTACATCCATTTCCATCGGTAACAGTTATCCAATGTGTTCCTGCCCATAAACTATCTGCCGATGTTGTAAGGTCTCCATTCGTCCATTCAAATGTGAACGTAGGCACACCACCTGTAACAACCACTGTTGCTGTACCGCTGCTATCTCCATTACAATTTTCACCTGCAACATTTGTAAAGGAAAGTGCAGGAGTTCCTTTGTCAGAAACAATAGCAGAAGCAGATTTCGTACAACCGTGATCATCTGTTACGGTAAATTCATAAACACCTGAAGCCAGATTTATGGCTGTTTGTGTAGTTTGATCTCCAGCGTTTGAATCCCAGAGATAATCAAATGTAGGAGTACCACCGTAAACCCAAATTGCAACAGCTCTGCCGTCGGGAAGATTACAATTAGAACTATCTGTAGCAGCAGTAATAACCATTTCTTCAGGTTGATCTATTACGATTCCATTTCTTGTACGTTGGCAAGTATTTGTATCTGTAACTTGTATAGAATAAGTACCAGCCGTTAATCCTCCAAAAGTTGGGCTTATTTGTGTTACCGGTGTAGCAGTAAGTAGCGTATAACTGTATCCTGGTGTTCCACCCTGCGCCCCGATAGTGAACGAACCATCCGGGCTTTCATAGCAAAGCGCATCTGATAAATCCTCAAGGCTCAACTGAATCTGCTGCGGTTGTGTTACAACAAATGCTTCTGTTGTGGAGCATCCTGCAGTATCGGTAACTTTTACCCAATGGTTTCCTGCTGCAAAGTTAAAAGCTGTATCTGTAACTAAAGAAGAGCTTGCTTGTGTTGCGCCTGATGACCATGTAAAGGCATAATTCGGTGTGCCACCCGTAATGGTAGCGACTGCCCATCCGATGTTGTATCCGTAACAGGGATTATGAACAAGCGTGTCAATAGAAATAATTCCTACGCCTGAATCAGAGAGTGCTGCAATTCCTTCTACAGAGCAGTTCAGAGAGTCTGTAACAGCAACGGTATATACACCTGAACCTACATTTGTAATAGACGAGCTAATACTGAAACTTGGGGGACCCCACGCATACGAATACCCGTTAATAACAGATGGTGAGCCACCTGAAGGAATTACCTGAACAGAGCCATCTGCATATCCGCAGGTTGGTGTGTCAATTAAAAATGCAAGTGTAATTTGTGAATTTTCCAATACTGGAATTACGGCAGATGTTTTGGTGCAACCATTCATGTCTGTTACTAATATCGTGTAATTTCCTGCACAAAGTGTGTTGAAAGTTCCGGCAGGGAAAACATCAAACCCGTTTATTGTGTAATCATACGAAGGAATGCCGCCGCTCGCACTAAAGTTGATAGAGCCTGTGCATTCTCCGAAACATTTATTATGCGTAACAACCGGAGTAGAAAGAATAATTTCATCGGGCTGTGTTATTGTTACTAAAGGACCTTGTTTTAAACAATTATTGGCATCTTTTACTAAAGTTTGATATGTGCCAGCGCTTAAACCTGTAAAGTTATGATTTGTGCTGAATGGTGGCCCGTCTGTTATAGAATATTCATACAAAGGAGTACCTCCGGTAACCGAGAAAGCAATGAATGCATCATTGTCACCAAAGCATTTGACATTTTGACTTGTTACGGTAATGTCTATGGCATCTGGTCCGGGGATGTTGACCTGTGAACTATAAATACAAACAAAGTCAGCTGTTATTACAACAGTGTTCTCCCCAACCGATAATTGAGTTGCAGTAGCTGTAATCTCACCACTCGACCATAAATAGCTTACGGCTGTAGCGCCAGATAAGATCGCTGTTGCACCTCCCGTGTTTTCGCCATAGCAAGTAACACCTGTAATACCTGAAAAGGTAACTTCGCCCGGTCCATTATCGTTGAAGCAAATCGTTGTGGAATCAGTACAACCTCTGGAATCTGTTACAATTACTGTATAGCAACCGGCAGGAATACCTGTTAAGGTATTTGTTGTATTGCCATTATATGGCCATAAATAGGTATAAGCCGGACTGCCTCCTGATACTGTAATTGATACTTCCCCGTCAGCTTCCCCGCAATGAGACTGAATACTGGAAGGAGTTAAAGAAAGTACAGTCGGGTTCGTTATATCAAGTAAGTCTGTCGTATCGCGACAGCCATTTGCATCTGCAACAATTACATAGTAAGAGCCCTCTGCTAAATCTGTATAAGTTCCATCTGGATCCCATGAAGAGGAACCGCTAAACTGATATAGGAAAGAAAGTGTGCCACCACTTGCTACAACATTTATTTCTCCGTCGTTGGAATTATTACATGTAATATCTGTGAAACTTTCATTAAGTGTAATTGCAGCAGGTTCTGTTAGATTTACAGGGGTACTTGAAATCGTACATTGGTTCGAATCTTTTGCTGTTATAATGTATGTATTGGCAGTAAGATTTTCAAACAATCCTGTACTTTGCCATACAGGGTTCACAATGGAATAAGAGAACAAGCCGCTTCCACCTGTTGCTGTAGCAGATATTGCGCCCAGATTACCATTACAATAAATTGCTACAGACACATTCGCATCAATAAAAAGTTGCGGTGGAGAAGTAATTTCAATACTTCCCTGCGTGAAACACCCGTTGAAATCTTCTACAGATACAGTATAGATACCTGAACACAGCCCTGTAATAGTAGCTCCGCTAGTCCCGTTGCTCCATGTGAATGTGTAAGGAGGAACACCGCCTGTCATTACCGCTGTAGCAGAGCCATTGCAGAAACCAAAGCATTGATTATGTATTACAGGATTGAATGAAAGCACTCCTGCATCAGGATTAATAACATTAATTACTGTATCTTTTGTACAGTTCTTCAAGTCTGTTATTGTTAAATTATATGTGTCTGCAAACAGGTTTGTAAGCGAAGCATTTGTGCTAGTTCCGGCTGACCATATCCATGAGTAATTATATCCTGGATTGCCTCCGGTAACATTAAGTGAAATGCTTCCGTTAGACTGTCCGCAATTCGGGAATGTGATAGCTGGCGAAGCAAAAATTTCAGAACTTTGTGTGAGGGTTGTTGTGTCAGACATCGTACAACCCAACGCATCTGTTACAGAAATAATATATTCTCCTGCATTAAGACCTGCAAAATATCCGTTTGAGTTTGATGCTAAATCAAGAGTGTAGGTAAATCCTCCGTTTCCGCCAATAGCTGTTGCGGTAATAGAACCTGTAGACGCCCCGTAACAATTAATATTTGTATCATTTGTAGAAATTGAAATTTCCGGTGGGCAGGTAATTTCAACGCTGTCTATTTTTTGGCAGGTCATTGAATCTGTAACTGTAAGCCTGTACCATCCGCAAGACAAGGAAGAAATTGTACTGTCAGTAGCTCCGTTGCTCCACAGCCACGAAGTCATCGGGTGATTTCCTCCTATGACAGTAGCAGTTACTGAACCATTCAAGTAACCGGGACAAGTATTATTGGTGATATCAATAAATGTCAGAGTGCCCGGTGCAATATCTTCAATTGTTACTGCATTCACAACAGAACAACTGTAAACATCGTCTGTTACACTTACATGATATGTGCCCGGTGCAAGGCCTGTTACCAGTGTGTTAGGGTTGTTTCCCAAATCATACCAATCATAAGAGAATGAACCGGAACCCCCTGTTGCTGCAACCTGAGCCATACCATTGTCAAGATTGCAGTTTGAATTCTGGCTCGATATGTTTACCTCTATCAGATCAGGGTCTGTAATATGTATCAGGTTGGTCTCTTTTGTACAACCGTCAATATTGGTAATAGTAACAATATAATCTCCCTCGGCAAGAGATGTAAAATTTCCGGATGTATTGCATACAGGTCCGGGGTAAATACAATAATTCAATGTTGCAGGACCAGCAGAGGCCGAAATACTAATAGTCCCGTCATTTAACCCATTACATGTAATATCTGTATAATTTTCTGAAAGAATCTGTATGTCTGTCGGATTGGTCAAAGTAGTATCTTTTGATGTCTGGCAGTCATTCCCGTCAATTACAGTTACAGAATAAGTTCCGGATCCCAGATTAATAGCAAGCGTATCTGTTAATGGGTTTCCAGTCAGGTGATGTGACGCAACATTCCATGTATAAGTGAAAGGAATTGTTCCCCCGCTCATATTCACTTCAATGCTTGCAGAAGTGTCTCCGGCACAAGTTAAACTTGTTATTTCGTTGAAATATATTATGCCGGCAGCAGGATTATTCAGGGTGTAAGTTACCGTGTCTGCACAACCATTGTTATCTGTAATGGTAACTTCAGGACTTCCGGCACAAAGGTTCGTGGCAATGGAATCAATTCCAACAACACTCCATGCAAATCCATAAGGACTTGATCCCCCTGTCACATGCACAGTAATAGAGCCATTGCAAACGCCGCAGTTAGGATTTACAATGTCCTGTGTAACTGAAATTCCGGGTGGATTTATTATTGTAAATAGATTTGTAGTTTTTGAACACAAGTTCGCATCTTCTACTGTTACTGTATAATCTCCGGCAGCCAGTGGGTTGAAGATTCCAGTCTGGTTACTGTCTTCAGGAGCTGTGTCAATATGATACCAGAATGCACCGGTACCTCCGCTTGCACTTACAGTAATAGTTCCGTTATTATTATCATGACAATTAATATTCTGAGAAACTTGTGAATCTATAATAATATCAGCAGGTTCTATTAGTGTAACATCGCGGGTAATTTCACAAGGTACATCATCTGTGATTGTTAATGTATAGGTATTTGCAGCTAAACCGGTAAAGTTTCCGGCATTGTCCTGGGTAGAGCCATTCAATGTAAAATGAAGTACTCCTGTTCCACCAGAAGCAGTAACAGTAACAGTTCCATCTGTTAAGCCAAAGCATGAAATATTCGTACTATCAAAAGTTTGAATAACAATTGCAGGGGCAGGTATAATCGTGAGTGTTCCGATACCTTCACACCCGGCAGCATCTGTTATCGAAACAGAATAATCTCCTGCTGCCAGACCCGAAGCATTCCAGCCTGCATACGTGTATGGTATTGGTCCTTCCCAATCTGGAATATTATATGGTAGTGTCCCTCCATTCGCTTCAACAGTGGCACTTCCAGTACTTTGTCCGTTACAGTTAATGTGAACAACATTTGTGAATGTTACAACAGGCGCGTTCGGGTTGGTAAGTGTAGTAATATCTGTTTGTTCACAGCCATGACTATCTGTTGCCGTTACAGTGTACACGCCTGCTCCCAGACTACCGATATCTTCTGTAATTGGGGAGTTGCTCCATACAAATGTGAAACCGGGAGTTCCACCGGTTACTGTAATATCTATACTTCCATCATTTAGTCCGCATGTTGGAGGCGCAACTACTTTCGTTATTTCAATCGTATCAGGATTCGCAAGTGTTGCAGAAACATTCACGATACATGCAGGATTGCTGCTATCTGTAACAGTTACAGATATTGTCTCTGAAGACAATCCGTTTTGTGTATTCGTTAAGAGTGGCGAATTATTTACGGTTGTTCCGGTTGACCATGCGTAATCAAACGGAGGTGTACCACCGCTTACTGTTGCAGTCATGCTCCCATTTGTACCATTGTGGCAAAGCGGGGCTGTCTGCGCTGTGATTGCTACAGATAAAGGTACTGCAACAGGCGCAACCCATGCGCTGTCTTTGCGGCAGAATTCAAAGTCAATTACTGAAAGCGTGTGCGTGCCTTCTTGTACTCCGTGGAATACATTGGGCATTGCCGGTGTTCCTGAATTATCAATTTCATAAAGATAATTCGGTGTGCCGCCCGATGCGTATACAGTAACACTCATGGTATCTCCATTACAGGGGTATGGTGTATTTGTAATTGAATCAATAACTAGTTCAGGTGGTGTTGTAATTGTTGCTGTTCCGGGAACTGGAGTAACTGTGCAATTGTTTTCATCTTTTACAGAAAGGGTATAGGTATTCGCACACAATGATGCAAAAGCGCCTGAACCAGCAGTCCAGCTTGACCCGTCTATTGAATAAGAGAGTGTCCCTGTTCCTCCTGATGCAGTAATCGTGATTGTTCCATTACATTCTCCAAAACAGTCATTATTAGCAGATGATGAGGTTGAAGTAGCTGTAATTTGTGTTGGTTGTGTTAGTATAAATTCTAATGGCGAGACTGTAGCCTCGCATTGATTTAGACTGTTATCAGTAATTGTCATAGAATAGATTCCTGCGCAAAGGTCGGTAAAGCTTCCTGTATTATTGGAGAGTGTTCCCCCCATATTATAGGTAATAGGGTTAACACCGCCCGATGTTGTTACAGTAATGCTTCCATTGCAATCGTTATAACAAGTAGTAATGCTCTGGAAGTTTTGCGAGGTAACTGCAATTTCGGTGGGCTGCGTTATGAATATAGGAGTACTTGTAACAAAACAATTACTTGCATCTTTAACTGTTATTACATAAGGAGTAAGACTACCGCACACCGTATTAAAAATACCTGTCTGGTTGCTATCAACAGGTGTCGAATTGATATAATACCACAAAGCCCCTGTACCTCCGCTTGCAGTAATGGTAATAGTTCCATTGCAGATACCAAAACAACTTGCATTTGTAAAACTCTGGTTTGTTATGTTAATTCCCGGAGGATTCACAATGGTAAATGAAGTATCATCAGTACAACCAACGACATCTGTAACCGTAAAGCTATAGCTTGCAGGAGGCATTCCATGAAAAATTCCTGTAGTATTTGTTTCTCCCGGTCCGCTTCCGTAAGAATAACTTAATCCTCCCGTACCGCCGGAAGCTACAATCGTTATTGTTGCAGTATCATTGTGGCAAATACCGGCAGGCACTATTGTAACATCAGTAATAATTAGCGGGTTTGGTGCTGTAATAATAAGTGTATCGTATCCATGGCAGAAGTTAACTGTATCTGTTACAGTTACATAATATGTTCCTGTAGGCTCATAAATTGAATCGTTTGTAGATAAAGTTGACCATAAATAGGTAAATAAATTGCTTCCCCCTGATGCAACAACCCAACCATCCGTAGAATCTCCATTACATAAGACAGGGGTAAAATCAACATTTGTTGAAATATCAACATTTGTTATAGTAACACAATCGCTTGCAGTACAACCAACCGCATCGGTTACAGTAACGCAAAAATCTCCTGCACATAAACTGTCAATCATTGTAGATGTTTCACTGTTATTCCACATATAGGAGTAATCAGGTGTTCCACCGCTTGCACAAACTGTTGCAGAACCTCCGCAGTATTCATCAGGGAATAATGTTGGCTTAAAATCAAGACGCCACCAAAAAATGTAGCCATTATCTAAGCCCATCAAATCTTCAACTTCAATAGTCCAGTTTCCATTCAAGGGACAGCCTATAAGGTCAGTTAATGTTCCTTCAGGTTGATAGCTTCCTGCGGGGAGATAAGGTATGTTGTTCTGAAATGTTCCTACAGCATCTGTATAATTATGAAAAATCTGTGGTGCTCCTCCCATAGTAAATGGAGCAGATGCTTCCCAGCAATAAGTATATCCTAAGCCAGGATCAAGCAATGTTTGGGATTGAGAGTCTGGATGTCCAACCATTACAGGTTCTCCCAGTGTGCGATTTCCTCCGGAATAACCAGCTTTAAGAGTTGCAAATTGGTTGTTTGGACATCGGATAATAATATTCAAATCTCCAGAATAGGAATGTTCCATGCTTGCACAAATTGCTTCAATATCATTAGCACTTGTTATTATTTGTGAAGGATCAAAAACATCATGGGTAATAGTTGTAGTGTAAGGGACACCTTGTCCGTCGGGCAAAAATGTAGTACCTGAAACCACGGTGGGTAAGCTTCCGCAAGACATTATTGAGTCGCAGATTTCTGCAACTAATTGTGGCGGACATACTACAGTTTCCTGTATAGAGAAAAAACAATTATTACTGCTTTGAACAGTTATGTCATGAATGCCACAAGTTACAGATGAAAATGTATGAGGGTTTCCACTGGTAAACGGACCTCCGTCAATGCTAAACGTATAAGGAGCAACACTTCCGCTTGCCGTGGCCACGATAGTTCCGGTTCCTCCGTAACAATTCGGATGGGTGGTAACATTGGTCAATGTAGGCCCATTGGGTTGTATCAGGGTAATTGTAGTAGGATATGTATATTCGCAACCGTTATTATCTCTCACAACGACATTATAAGAACCTGCACAGAGGACAACAGAGTCTGCAGATGCGGTAAAATTCCCGGTTGCTCCATTATAAGAATATGTATAAGGCGGAGTTCCACCAGATGCCAAAATATGAATATGCCCGTCGCAGGGAGCAGGACAAGCAGTAAGATCAGAAGATGTTACTGTTGCTGTTACCGGATTGGGAACAATTACGTCAACTGTATCGCGGGTAGTACATGCGCTAGGGCTCCCGTCTGTAATGTCAACATACCAGGTTCCTTCACCAAGATCTGTGGCTGTATTTGTTGTTGCAGGAGTGTTGAGGGTGGATTGCCCGTTTGTCCAAATATATGAAAAATTTGGAGTACCACCGTTTATGGTTACGGTTGCGCTTGTAAGATCGCCACTGCATGTAAGGTTAATCGGGCTTGGAAGCACAGTATTTAACTGGTCAGGAGTATAAATAGTAACTGTTGCAGTAGCATTAGGGCAGGAATTATCATCGGTTACATTAACAATATATTCTGTTCCTGCAAGACTACCGGTTAAATCATTGAAAGTATTGGAGGTCTGTGGTCCATCGCCAATGTCATAGGTATAAGGTTGCGTTCCGCCTGTTACTGTAACATGAATATGCGTCGTATCCCCGTAACAGTTCAGATTTATAGTAGCAGGGCTTATGCTCGCGACAATAAGAGATGGAGATGTAATATCTATAACCGATCCTTCAATGCAGCATCCATTTGCATCTTTCACGGCAGGAGTGTATGAACCAACAGATAAAGCGGTAAAATCACCTGAATTATTCCAGTCAGGAAGAGGGGCATTGCAGCCTGTTGTAATTGAATATTCGTAAGGAGGAGTTCCTCCGCCACCAATAAGTGTTATTGTTCCGTCAGATTGTCCGGAACATGTTATATTGACAGAGCTTTGTGTTAAGGTTATTTCCGGTGGATCAATAATATAAATGGTATCTATTTGATAACATCCGTTTGCTTCAGTTACAGTAACAATATAAGTTCCTGCACACAGACCACTTATGCTTGCTGTTGTCTGAGCAGGAATTGTGTTCCACAGGTAAGTATATCCAACACTTCCGCCAGGTGTTGCAGTAATGGTTCCATCGCAATCTCCAAAACAGGTAGGATCTGTTTTTGTTGTTGTGAGTGTCATATCAACATTGGTAATAACAACACAATCGCTTGCAGTACAACCAGCACCATCAGTAACAGTTACGCAATATGATTCCGCGCATAAGCTGTCTATTAGTGAGGTATTTTCGCCGTTGCTCCACTGGTACGTATAATCTGGTATTCCGCCTGAAGCGCATACTTCGGCAAAACCATTACAATACTGGTCAGGAAATAATGAAGATTTAAAGTCAAGACGCCACCAGAAAATATAACCATTATCTGAGTTCATATTATCAGTAATTTTTATAGTCCAGTTACCATTGAGAGGACAGCCAATTAACCCGGAAAAATCCTGCGAGGGCTGATAAGAGCCTGCAGGTAAGTATGTATGATTGTTATAGGTATTGCCTACGACATCAGTATAAGTATAAAAATGAGAATTTGCTTCACTGAGCATTGTTCCGTAATCGGTTGTTCCTATTTTCCAGGAATAAACATACCCAACTCCAGGACCTGTTATGGCATCAAAGTCAATGGGTTCGCCTAAAAAGGTGCTGCCCCCTCCGGGATAATTTTTCATTACGATTGACTGGTCATTAGGACAAATAAGCTCTATTTTCAGGTCGCCGAGATATGAATGTTCCATTTTAGCAGTAATACTCTGAATATCCGAAGCACTTGTTATTGTCTGCGTAGGCCCAAAAACATCATGCGTGATAGTTGTAGTATAGGAAACCCCGTTTCCATCTGGTAAAAAAGTAGTGCCTGAAACTACAGTAGGCAACGAACCGCAAGACATACCTGAGTCGCAGATGGCAGCAGTGAATGTGCTTATTGAAACATTAACCGTGTCGCAGGTTGTTGTGTTACAGACTCCTTCTGCTCTTACATAAAAAATGGTATCAGAAACCGGGTTAACGGTTATACTTGTTCCGGAACCAACAGAAGTGCCACCGCAACTGCCACTGTACCATTGCCAGGTTGCCCCGGTTCCTAATGATCCGTCGCTAAAAGTAATAGTGGTTGACGTACCGGGACAAACAGGATTAGGCGTTGCTGTTAACGTTGTTGGTGGAGTTGACTCGGTATTTACTATTACCGTTACAGTGGTAGAATTTGCAGGGGAACATGTTCCACTCGTTACAACAGCCCTGTAATAAGTTGTAGCAGTAATACCACCTGTAGTAGTATATGGTGTAGTTGTTGCTCCTGCAATATTTGTCCATGCAGACCCGTTGGGTGATGATTGCCATTGTATTGTTCCGGTATAACCGGCAAGTGTTAATGTAGTATTTGACCCTGTGCATACAGGATTAGGATCTGCTGATGCCGTACCTCCCACTGAAAGAGGACTTACTGTTACTGTTACCGAGGTTGAATTTGCAGAAGAGCAAGCTCCGCTCGTAACAACTGCCCTGTAAAAAGTTGTAGCAGTAATACCACCTGTAGTAGTATAAGGTGTAGTTGTTGCCCCTGCAATATTTGACCACGCAGACCCATCGGGTGATGATTGCCATTGTATTGTACCCGTGTAACCGACAAGTGTTAATGTAGTGTTTGACCCGGTACATACAGGGTTAGGGGCTACAGATGCTGTCCCTCCAACTGAAAGAGGGCTAACGGTAACTGTAACTGTTGTGGAATTTGCTCCGGAGCAAGCTCCGCTTGTAACTACAGCCCTGAAATAGGTTGTAGCAGTAATACCACCTGTAGTAGTATATGGTGTTGTTGTTGCCCCTGCAATATTTGTCCATGCAGACCCGTCGGGTGATGACTGCCATTGTATTGTACCAGTGTAACCGGCAAGAGTTAATGTTGTGTTTGACCCTGTGCATACGGGATTAGGGGCTGCCGATGCTGTTCCTCCAACCGAAAGAGGGCTTACTGTTACTGTAACCGTTGTAGAATTTGCTTCAGAACAAGCTCCGCTTGTAACTACAGCTCTGTAATAAGTTGTAGCAGTAATACCGCCTGTCGTTGTATAAGGTGTTGTTGTTGCTCCTGCAATATTTGTCCATGCAGACCCATCGGGTGATGATTGCCATTGTATTGTACCAGTATAACCAGCAAGAGTTAATGTTGTGTTTGAACCTGTACAAACTGGGTTAGGGGCTGCCGATGCTGTTCCTCCAACTGAAAGAGGGCTAACGGTAACTGTAACTGTTGTAGAATTGGCGCTCGCACAAGTACCGCTTGTAACTACAGCCCTGTAATAAGTTGTAGCCGTAATACCACCTGTAGTAGTATAAGGTGTAGTTGTTGCCCCTGCAATATTTGACCATGCAGACCCATCTGGTGATGATTGCCATTGTATTGTTCCGGTATAACCGACAAGTGTTAATGTAGTGTTTGACCCGGTACATACAGGATTAGGGGCTGCCGATGCTGTTCCCCCCACTGAAAGAGGACTTACTGTTACTGTTACAGTGGTAGAATTTGCAGGTGAACATGTTCCACTCGTTACAACCGCCCTGTAATAAGTTGTAGCAGTAATACCACCTGCAGTAGTATAAGGTGTTGTTGTTGCCCCTGCAATATTTGACCATGCAGACCCATCGGGTGATGACTGCCATTGTATTGTACCCGTGTAACCGGCAAGTGTTAATGTAGTGTTTGACCCTGTGCATACTGGATTAGGATCTGCTGATGCCGTACCTCCCACTGAAAGAGGACTTACTGTTACCGTTACCGAAGTTGAATTTGCAGAAGAGCAAACTCCGCTTGTAACTACAGCTCTGTAATAAGTTGTAGCAGTAATACCACCTGTAGTAGTATAAGGTGTTGTTGTTGCTCCTGCAATATTTGTCCATGCAGACCCGTCGGGTGATGATTGCCATTGTATTGCTCCTGTATAACCTGCTAATGTTAAAGTTGTGTTTGAACCTGTGCATATCGGGTTGGGGGCAGCAGATGCTGTGCCTCCGACAGATATAGGACTTACTGTAATAACAACAGTCGCAGGACTTGTTCCGGAACAATTATTTGCAGAAGGTGTAACAGTATAGGTTGCTGTTCCTGGTACGTCAGAGTATGTAAGTGTTTGTCCTATATTATTTCCACAAGCGACATTACAGGCTGTAGCTCCTGTTACACCATTTTGAACAACTGTCCATGTAAAAGTAGCACCTGGTGTGCTTGAGCTTAAAGCAATACTTGTTGCATCTCCACTGCAAATAGTTTGCGCTAATGGATTCGCGGTAATGTCAGGAATCGGGTTCACTGTTACATCTGTAGTTAGTGTTTTTGAACAACCCGATTCTGAAACTGTAACAGAATAGGTTCCTGCATCAGACAGCGCAACAGGGTTAATTATTGGGTTTTGTGTTGTGGTACCCAGATTGGGACCGTCCCAGTCATAAGACGTACCACCACCGGCAGTAAGGTTCAGGCTTTGCCCCACGCAAACAGGGCTGTTGCTCCCTATCGTAGCCGTGGGAAGTTCATTTATTACTACATTGGTTGTTGCGGTTGCCTCACACCCGTTTCCATCTGTAACTATGACAGTATAAACACCTGCATTTGCTTCTGTAGCACCGGTAATGCTTGGGTTCTGAAAAAGAGAAGTAAAAAAAAGTGGCCCGCTCCACGAATAATTAGTACCCCCTCCAGAAGTTAAATTCAGAGTTTGCTCGGCGCATATAGGGCCATTGTTCCCTGCAATAGCATTGGGAAGTTCATTTACAACTACATCTGTCGAGGCGGTTGCCTGGCAACCGTTAGCATCTATAACAGTTACATGATAAGTTCCTGCATCCAATAAAGTGGCACTGGCACTTGTAGGGTTTTGGTTACCTGAAACAAAGCTATCAGGTCCACTCCATTGATAACTAATACCCCCGTTTGAAATAAGATTAATATCTTCTCCAACACACACAGGGCTATTGCTTAAAGGTGTAACTGTTGGCAAAGGATTTATAACAACATCCGTTGTTGCAGTAGAAGAACAATTCGTGGTGGTATTTGTAACAGTTACGGTATATGTTCCGAATGCTGCTTCTGTAACCGGGTTTATTACCGGATTTTGTTCATCAGATTCAAAAGCATTAGGACCTTCCCAATGGTATGTATCTCCACCACTTGAGGAAAGAGTTAAGCTTGCTCCATCGCATTTGGGTCCGTTGTTGAATGCATCGGCATCGGGAAGTGTGGGGGGGGCAAGGCATTGTTCAACAGGAAGTGCGGGACAATCATTTGCATCAGAAAGGTTAAGAGTAATACACATTGCGGTTAGTCCTGTTGCAATAGAATCAACAGTATAAGGACCTCCAAAACTCCATGTAAAGGTATAGGGTCGTGTACCGCCGGTTCCGGTTCCGGTAACTGTTCCATTGTTTAAATCAGGACAAGTAGGGTTTGAAAAGGATGCTATTTGGGCAAAAAGAGCCTGTTCGGGTTCAGTAAGAGTCCATGAATTGTTAACAGAACAATTATGGTCATCCGTTACAGTTACAGAATAGGTGTTAGGGCATAAATTGTCTCTGTTCAGGTCAGAGGGACCATCAGCCCAAATTACTGTATAGGGCAATGTGCCACCAGTAGGATTTATATGAATAAATCCATCGCAATTTCCTTTACATTGAATATTTCGATGTGTATCTGGCAAAGTCAAAAGAACAGGTGCAGTTATGTCATAAGTAAAACTTTTAACACAACCTTCTGCATCTGTTACTGTAACAATCCATTGTCCTTCTTCAACATTTGTAAGTGGTATAACGTCAACTTCTGTGTCAAAATCTCCTCTGTTCCATATATAATCAATCGGGTAATTTGCATTGTTAATGTTGTTAATTAAAATGCTTCCATTATTATCGCCATTGCAAAGCGGTTCAATAACAACTTCATCTATAACCTGCATTTCACTATATTCAACAATGGGAATATTATTTATATACCTTGTAGTGCCCTCAGCGTCAAATGCTTTTATTCCATAGGCTATTCCAGAGCCACAAAGACCAGTAAAAGTGTAGGGAAATCCGCTTGCATCGTTAATTGTTACAGGAGGATAGGAATAACTCGGGTAAAATACACCATGCCCAAGTAATAGCGTTACTGGATAAACAGGTGTCCCAGATGCCAATTCAATTCTAATAGTTCCTTCACACAATCCGGGACAGGTATTTGTTGGTGATGCTGTTATTGTAAAAGCTGCTTTCGCCGATTCTTGTTCACCAGTATCATAGATAACTTTGCTTATCTTTTTTTTAATAGGCTTATTTGCATTATTTAATGGCGTTTGCGCAAAAACCAAATTGCAAAGTAATATAAAAGAAACCAGCCAAATAAAATTTTTCAGGAAGTTCATAAGCTTTGATTTAATATTTTTTTAGACAATTCAAGTCTGTTATTTTTCATTTTACAATACATATAACCTACAAAAATAAAGAAATTTCTTTGAAAATAAAAATTTGATTTTGTGTTGAACAATTCAAAAAAAATGTTATTAAAATGAAAGAATAAGTTATCATATTTGAAAGACAGTAAAACAGGGCTTTTGGTTGCTTCATACAATGGGTAAAAAGCCCCAGTTTTAATAATATTTTTTTCGCGTTTTATAAATGGTAATAAAATGGGTATAAAAACCCATGTAAATTTGCAACCTTTTTATATATTTGGGGTCTTGAAAATTAGTTCATTTTCCAGTAAACAACTCAAAAGCTATCTCTGCATACATTTTGAATTTTAGAAATGGTTATTTACTTGGAAATATGATATATTTCAGGTTTTTGTTTTTTTTCAGAGAAATTTACAATATAAAAAAATCAAAATATAAATTTGCATTTTAAATAAGAGATAAATAAACAAAAATATAAACCAATTTAATTTTAAATCAAATGAGAAAAGTTCAACTATTTTTAATGTTATTTTTTTTGAGCAACCTTGTTTTGTTTGCGCAAACAGTACCGAGTCTGTCAGGCTCAACAATTGAGTGTTCTGACGAATATGTTCCCGGTACTACAATGGATTTGATTTTTCAGATGTCATTGAACAGTAATGGGAATGAGCTTCCCGACTCGGTTGCTATTACTTTGCCGGCTGGGCTTACAGTAAATTATGCAAGCAATCCAATGCCCGGTTCTTCTTTAGTAATGAATTCAATTTCAGGGAACACTGTTTCGTGGGGTACGAATTCTAATAGCGGAAGTTCATATCCGCTCATACAAACGCCAACGAATGGGTTTAATTCATTTACTGCAGGTCAGGGCGCATATTTATGCTCGCATAATGGTTGCATGACCGGACAATATTATGACAACCTTACCGGGTATACCGTAATTTACGCAGATCCTTCTTTTAGTACCCATATTAAAGGTAATTATGAGACTGAAAGTTGTTGTGATCAAATAAGAATTTATGATGGTGAAGGCACTATGGGTACGATCTTATGGGAAGCAGCAGGTCTGGGTACAATAGATTTTACTGGTCAACCCGGACAAATTTTAACTTTAAGTTTTACTTCCGATGGCAGTGTTACTTATCCCGGTTTTTCTTTTTTTGTAACAAATGAACAGCTCTATAGAGAGGTTTCTGTAAATGTTACTATTGAGTCGAATGCTGTAGGAGACAAAATTATTCCCTGGCACATTTCGGGCAATATGGGCAGTGGGTCAGAACATGATCTTAATGGCACTATCGTTTTAAAAAGAGAGCCTATTGCCTTTAATTTATTAAGCACAACACCTGATTGCGGGGTCAATAATGGCACTATTACTGCTGAAGTTTTAAGTGGCGCAGTAGAACCGTTTTCTTTTTTATGGAATGATCCTTCAAATTCTACAACTGCAACAATTTCTAATCTTGGTTCGGGTTTTTATACAGTTACAGTAACTGATGCGACCGGATTTACCGGAGTTGCAAATGCTGAATTAAGCAATACTAACGGACCGGTTATTTTAACGAATATTACGAAACAACCATGTTTTGGAGCAGCAGATGGTTCTGCTTATGTGTCTGTAACGAGTGGGATACCTACTTATATCTATTTATGGTCAGATAATACAACGGATTCTGTTTTGACAAATGCTGCAGCGGGTTTTTATTCAGTTACTGTTACAGATGGGGACAATTGTAAAACAATAGGCTCTGTTACGCTTATTCAACCTCAATATCCTGTAACTGTATCCATTTTTAAAACAGATATTCCCTGCGCAAATTCTACATCGGGAGGAAGTGTTTGGGTTGAAGCTTCAGGAGGCGTACCGTCTTATTCTTATAATTGGGATAATGACAGTTATTTTGGCGACAACTGGTATCAACCGGGAGCAGGCTTGCATACGGTTGTAATAACAGATGCAAGTTCGTGCCAAACAACAGAAAGTATTACGGTTGGTCAGGCTCCTGCTCTTGAAGTTACGTTTACAAATACAAATCCTAAATGTTATGGAGGTACAGACGGAACCAGTTTTGCTCAAATCAGCGGTGGTACACCCGGATATTCTTTCTCATGGAGTACGGGTACTTCAACACCTGCTATCAGCAATCTTAATGCCGGGACTTATTATTATTATGTAACAGATAACAACAATTGCAATGAAACATTTTCAACAATCATAACTAATAATGATGCATTGAATGTACTTGTTGATTCAGTTAATCCATCCTGCGGAAATGCTGACGGTTCAATAACATTAACTGTACAGGGAGGTGTTTATCCATATACTTATAATTGGGAAAATTTACCCGGAGTTACAGGAACCTTTGCCTCAGATCTTGATTATGGAACATATCAGGTAACAATAACTGATGCCAATATGTGTTCGCTTGTTGAGCAAGTTGCATTGAACAGCAGCACTGCTCCTGAAATTGTAATATCAAAAACAGAACCCTTGTGTTTTGGCGATCTTACAGGCAAGGCTTGGGTAACAGTAATTAACCCTGTTGGAACTTACGCGTATAGTTGGTCTAATGCAGCAACAGAAGATACTATTAAAAATGTTCCTGCCGGCGATTATTATATTACTGTAACAGATGAAAACTTATGCAGTGTTGTACAGCTTATTAAAATTTCAGAACCTTCTGTTTTAAATGTTGAATTATATAAAAATGATATTTATTGCAATAATGGAACTAATAGCGGTTCTATGTGGATATCGGTTTCAGGAGGAACGCCCGGTTACTCTAATTTATGGAGTAATAATGAAACAGGCGCGGGAATTTATTCGCTCTCTGAAGGCACATACAGCATAACCGTAACCGATACTCTGGGTTGTCAGACAGTGAAATCAGAAAATATTATTTTGCCCGAAGTTTTGAATGTTACGTATGTATTAACACAGCCTACTTGTTATGACTCATACACAGGAATGATTGATGTTACGGTTACCGGGGGAACAGCTCCTTATGAATATTACTGGAATGGTCCAAGTTCCGGATATACAGAAGATTTGCAGAATGCAATAGCCGGTGAATATTATTTAGAGGTTTATGATTATAATGGTTGTACAGAATATCGAACTATTATTTTGGATAATCCTGAATATATAGGTTTTGAAGTTTTATCAACAAGCAGTCCGTTGTGCGGTAATACTTCTGATGGTGAAGTTTTTGTTTCTGCTTACGGAGGTACTGGTTCTTACACGTATTACTGGGAGAATGTGGATAATTCTTCTATAAATGGTATTACAGCAGACCTGATTGATATTCCGGCTGGAGAATATAGCTATAAAGTTACAGATGCGTTGGCTTGTGAATACAATGAAAATATTTACCTTGAAGGAGTGCCTGATATTTATTTGGGCTTTTCTACAATTCAGGCTTCTTGTCAATTGGCTAACGGAATGGTTTCTGTTAGCCCAACAAATGGTACAGCACCTTATAGTTTTATCTGGAGTAATTTAGTGGAAGACGATACCATTGATATGGTAGGAGTGGGAGTATATACAGTTACTGTTACAGACGCTATTGGATGTCAGATGATTGATTCGGTAGCTGTCTCAAATCCATCTGAATACATTTTAATAGATAATATTACTCATGTTTCCTGCAATGGAGTCTCTGATGGTGAAATTATGGTTTCGGCAGGTGGTATGGCAAAAGCGGGCTTGACTTATTTATGGTCAAACGGTGCTACAACAGAAATGATTTCCAATCTCGAAGCAGGAACTTATACGCTTACTTTTACAGATGATTTTAACTGTGTAAAAATTCAAAGTTATACGGTTAATGAACCTGATCCTATTACGTATTCAATTGATAGTGTAAACGTAGCCTGTTTTGGCGAAAATAGTGGGTCTATTAGCATTCCGAATGTTTGGGGTGGCACGCCGGGTTCTGGAGGACAAGGAACGAATAAAGGTTCAGATTGGATTTATGAAAATAACAGCGCACCTAAAGCAAATTTTGGTTATTATATTGTATGGAATGATTATAATACTAGTTTTGATCGTTGGGGACTTGCAGCCGGTACATACACGTTCACTATTACAGACGAAAATAGTTGTGAGAAAACAGGCAGTGTAACAATAACAGAACCCTTGCCTATTATTTATGAAAGTGCTGATGTTACACATGTTTCATGCTATAATGAAGAAAATGGCAGTATTACTATAAATGCTTCAGGGGGCGATGGTCCCTTGTCTTATTCTTTAGATTCAGAGGGATGGCAGGAGTCGAACGTGTTCGAGAATTTATGGCCGGGAATTTACGATATTTATGTTACAACAGGATCAGTTTTTATTGGCGGTGAAAAGTCTAAAGCTAATGCTTCTTTCTGCCCTCAATATTTTGGAACAGTAGAAATATTTGGACCGCAAAGCGAGCTTCAGGCAGCAGCAGTTCCTGTAAATGTAACATGTTACGGTGGAAATAGCGGATACATTACATTTTATGCTTCTGGTGGTACTCCTCCTTATTCTTATTCTGTAGATGGCGGAGCTACATTTTCAAGCAGTGATGTTGTTTCAGGACTCACAGCAGGAAATTATTCTTTAGTCGTTAAAGATGCCAATGAATGTACGCAAAGTATCGGAAACGCAACGATACTGCAACCTCAGGATATAACAATCAGTTTTTCTCAAATTTCAGCAGTTTTATGCTATGGCGAAAATACAGCAGGTGTTTCTGCTTGGATTTCAGGTGGCACGGGTACGATGAATTATTTATGGTCGGATAATAGTACGGATTATTCTTTATTTAATATTGGTGCTGGAACATATACAATTACAGTTACCGATGAGAATAGCTGTACTAAAACCGATTCTTATGTTGTAACACAACCCGACCAGATTGTTATTACTCCTATAGTTTCAGATGTTCTTTGCTATGGACAATCCGACGGCTCAATTATATTAAATGTAACAGGAGGTACACCCGATTATTATTATTCTATTGACGGTGGTATTTCTTTCGTACAAATTAACAGTTTCGATTATTTAGCTCCCAATACTTATATGCCAGTTGTTAAAGATATCAATAACTGTATGGTTACTGCTACTGATATTGTAATTACAGAACCTGCTGTTCTGACCACAACAACACAAACAACAAATGTACTGTGTTATGGTGCTGCAACAGGAACAGCATCTGCAATGCCTGTTGGAGGAATTTATCCCTATACATACCAATGGACTCCTGCTGCATCCGATTCAGCTTTGACAAGCTTAGTTGCCGGCAGTTATAGCTTAACAGTTACAGATTATAACGGATGTATAGCTTTTGCAACTGCAGCAATTACGCAGCCTTTGACCGACTTTTTAATTGATAGCGTTAAAACAACGAATGTTTCTTGCTTTGATGCCGGAGATGGCACTGCAATGATTTACACAAGCGGTGGAACTTATTATTTAGAATACAGTATTGATGGTGGTCTTACCTGGTCAGCCAGTCAGTATACCGGATTGATTGCCGGCACCTACAGTCCTTCTGTAAGAGATGCAAATGGCTGTATCGTAACAGATGCAGATGTAATCATATCAGAACCTGCCACACTAGCTGTTACTGTTACATCCGCAAATATTTCCTGTTATCAGGCAGAAGATGGAATGATTAATGCATCTGTTACTGGAGGAACAACTCCTTTTGTTTATGATATTGGAACAATACCGCAGGAAACAGGTTTGTTTGAATATTTGCCAGCCGCTTCTTATACTTTGACTGTTACAGACGCAAATGGCTGTCAGGCTCAGGAGCTTGTTGTATTAACAGAACCATCTGAATTAACTGCAACAACACTTACAACAAATGTACTGTGTTATGGCGCATCAACAGGAACTGCATCTGCAATGCCTGTAGGAGGAACTTATCCTTACACCTATCTTTGGGCTCCTGCTGCATCCGATTCAGCTTTGACAGGTTTACCAGCCGGAAGTTATAGCTTGACAGTTACAGATTTTAACGGATGTATAGCTTTTGCAACTGCAGCAATTACGCAACCTTTGACCGACTTTTTAATTGACAGTGTTACAACAACGAATATTTCTTGCTTTGACGCAGGAGATGGCGCTGCAATGATTTACACAAGCGGTGGAACTGGATCTTTAGAATATAGTATTGACGGAGGTCTTACCTGGTCAGCCAGTCAGTATACCGGATTGATTGACGGCACATATAGCCCATCTGTAAAAGATGCAAATGGCTGTATTGTAACTGACACAGATGTTATTATTACAGAACCTGATGCGCTTGTTGTTACTGTTACTTCTGGGAATATTTCCTGTTATCAGGCAGAAGATGGAATGATTAATGCAACTGTTACTGGTGGAACAATTCCTTATGTTTATGATATTGGAACAATACCGCAGGAAACAGGTTTGTTTGAATATTTGCCAGCCGCTTCTTATACCTTGACTGTTACAGACGCAAATGGCTGTCAGGCTCAGGAGCTTGTTGAGTTGACAGAACCATCCGAATTAACTCTGACAACTCAAACAACCAATGTTTTGTGTTATGGATATTCATCAGGAACTGCATCTGCAATGCCTGCTGGTGGTACCTATCCTTACACATACCAATGGACCGCTCCTGCTACTTCTGATTCTGCTTTGACAGGTTTGGCTGCTGGAATTTACAGTTTAACAGTAACCGATTACAATGGTTGTATGGCTTATGCAAATGCAGAAATTACACAACCTTTGACCGACTTTTTAATTGACAGCGTTGTTGTTACAAATGCTTTATGTAACGGAGCTTCTGATGGAGCTATAACTGTTTATTCAAGCGGTGGAGCTCCTCCTATTACATATCAGATTTCACAAACATTAAATAATACAACAGGTATTTTTACCGGATTAATTGCAGATACGTACACTCCTGAAATTACAGACGCTAACGGTTGTGTGGTAACAGGAGCTGCAGTTGTATTATCAGAACCGGCTGTATTAACCTTGTCGTTAGCTGTTACAGATGCAATTTGCTTTGGAGCAGCAAACGGCGTAATTATAGCTACTGCAGGTGGTGGAACTTTGGATTATACATTTAATATCGGACTGGGTGCACAAACAGGTAATGTTTTTACAGATCTTGCTGCAGGAACATATTCAGTTACTGTAATTGATGCAAATTCATGCGAGATTGTTGAAACAGCAGAGGTACTTCAGCCGGATGAGCTGACCGCTTCTATTTCTGTAACAAATGTTTCTTGTTATGGATTGTGTGATGGAACAGCAATTATTTCTGTTCAGGGAGGAGTGAGTCCTTATACCTATACATGGTTTGATAATTCATCGCAAAGCAGTTTAACAGGAATTTGTGCCGGAACTTTATATGCGGTTTCAGTAACAGATTTTAATGGTTGTATATTCCCGTTAACTTTCAGTGTTACACAACCTGATACACTTACAATAACCGTAACGGCTACAACATCTGCTTGTAATATATGTGATGGAACAGCAACTGTTACTGCAACAGGAGGAACTCTAACATATACGTATCTTTGGTCAGACAACCAGACTACAGGAACTGCTTCTAATCTTTGTGGCGGGTATTTGGTAACTGTAACTGTAACGGATGAAAATAACTGTACTGCTTCAATGGATATTGTTGTTCCGGGATTAGCAAATTCAACTCTGAGTGGAACGGTTGTTTATTCCGGGGGCGTATTTCCAGATAATGCAGCAAACGCTGAATTATATAAGATAATAAACGTTACGGAGGCTGAATTGATATATACACAGCCGGTTACTGCTGCTGCATTTGCTTTTCAGGATGTTGAATTCGGAGAATATCTTTTAAAAATTAATGTTACGGATAATTCAACAATTCCAACAGTTTTATCTACTTATCTTGATAGTGTTGTAACATGGGAAGAATCGCAACCTATCAATGTTGATTGTGATAACACATATAATTTCAATGTTCACATGTTTGAAGTAACAATGCCTGTAGGTGTTCCTACAGGTTCTTTTTCCGGATATATCACATTGGGTGATTTCGGAGGTAAAGGATCTTTTGCAATGCAGGGCGAAAAACTCGTAGGCGAACCTGTTCCGGGAGCAGAAATTTATGTTGAACTGGAACCGGATGATGAGCCAATAATCAATACTACTTCCAATGATACCGGATATTATGAAGTTTCAGGCTTACCCGAAGGAAATACGTATTCTATGAAAGTTGATATACCGGGATTGCCTCTGATGTCAACGTATCAGAATATAACTATCGGGGGTTCAGATACTGTATTTACAAATCTTAATTTCTATGTAGATACTTCTTCAACAGATGGTGCAATTTTCATCAACACAAATATCAGCGTAGCTGTTAATGAGAAAAAGGAATTTTCATTTACTATTTATCCCAATCCTTTTATCGAATTTATAACTGTTGATTATTCTTTACCGGCTGATGCACATGTGAAACTGGAACTTTACGACCTGAACGGCAAAGCAGTTGCTGTACTGATGAATGGCAAACAAACTTCCGGATCACATGAAATGCAGTATGAAACCAAGCAGTTTGGACTTGCTGACGGAACGTATCTGTTAAGGCTGCAAATTGATAATAATGTATATCTGAAGAAAATTTCCTGCATTCGATAATGAATGAATATTTTTTTGCAAACCCCGTTTGATTTTTCACGCGGGGTTTGTTTTTTTGTGGATATTCTTATTTTTGCGAATTATTATGTTAAATCTATCTAAACTAACAAGACGAAAAACAATTAAAGACATTCTCGCTCATGCCGATGCAAACAAAGGAGAAGCGGGAATGAGAAAAAATCTGAATGTTCGCGACCTTACAGCAATGGGTATTGCTGCTATTATTGGTGCGGGAATTTTCAGCACAATCGGTAATGCTGCTGCTCAGGGTGGACCGGCTGTTTCTTTGCTTTTTATTTTTACTGCTCTGGCCTGTGGTTTCTCTGCTTTATGTTACGCACAGTTTGCATCTACAATTCCTATCAGTGGCAGTGCTTATACTTATTCTTATGCAAGTTTTGGCGAAATTATAGCATGGATTATTGGTTGGACATTAATAATGGAATATGCAATCGGAAATATTGCGGTTGCTATTTCCTGGTCCGATTATTTTACAGGCTTCCTGAGTGGCTTCAATATTCACTTTCCCGAATATTTTTCTATTGATTACTTGACAGCATCAAGAGGTTTTACGAATGCTACAGCAATGATGCAAAATGGTGCTGCGCTTAACGAATTGCCTTATGGTTTGAAAGAAGCCTATCTTGCATGGGTAAGTGCTCCACAGATTGCAGGTTTGCATATTATCGCTGATGTTCCCGCTTTTACAATTGTTGTGCTGATTACAGTTCTTGTTTTCATTGGCATTTATGAAACAAAAGTAGCCGGAAATATAATGGTGCTACTGAAAGTCATTATTTTGCTTGTAGTTATTGCAGTTGGCGCATTTTATACAAATCCCGAAAACTGGAGTCCTTTTGCACCAAACGGAATAGGAGGGGTGCTGAAAGGTGTATCCGGTGTGTTCTTTGCCTACATTGGTTTTGATGCGATTTCTACAACAGCCGAAGAATGCAAGAACCCGCGCCGCGATTTGCCAAAAGCAATGATATGGGCATTAATTATAACAACAATTTTATACGTGTTGATAAGCCTTGTGCTGACCGGTATGGTGAATTATAAGGAATTGGCAGTCGGCGACCCGCTTGCCTATGTGTTTGGAAAACTGAATCTGCCAAAACTTTCCGGGGTAATTGCTTTTAGCGCGATTATAGCCATGGCAAGCGTGTTGCTTGTTTTTCAGATTGGTCAGCCGCGTATATGGATGAGCATGAGCCGCGATGGTCTGTTGCCGAAAATATTTTCTAAAATCCACCCGCGCTTCAGAACGCCCTGGTTTGCTACAATTATTACAGGAATTTTAGTAGCTGTTCCTTCTTTATTTTTGAACCTTACGGAAGTTACAGATCTTACAAGTATAGGGACTTTGTTTGCATTTATTTTGGTTTCCGGGGGTATTTTGATTATTGACCAGCAAAAAAATAACAGACCGAGTACAGATGGCTTTCGTGTTCCGTATTATAACAGCAGGTATTTTTTACCCGGACTGTGGTCAATAATTCTGTTTTTGTTATACTGGTTTAATGCAGATGGTTTGTTGAACTTTTTTTCCGGTAAAAGTTTTTCATCATGGGAAATATTTCAGCATAAAATACCCACCATTATATTTATATTACTTGCTATTATTTTCAGTGTATTTGCCATACTGAAAAAATGGTCGTTGATTCCTGTGTTGGGCTTGCTGACAAATCTATACTTGATATCGGAACTCGGCATTACCAACTGGCTTCGTTTTCTTATATGGCTTGCAATAGGTCTTGTTTTGTATTTCTTCTACGGATACAGAAACAGTAAGTTAAATAAAGCCAATGGATAATGACAGAAATCTCTTCTTTACACAGGATTTGAAAGAATCACACCAAATAAAATTTCTTTTTTATTTCCCGAAAAGGGTCTGATAAGAACAGAGCAAACTTCCTGTTCCCCGATATCAGTCCATATTTCTGTTTCAGGTTTTTTAACAGATATTTTTGCTGCAATCGGTAGATTTTTTACATGGGGTGCAGTTTCTGAAATTGCAGAAATAATAAGATACGAAAAAATTCTGTGATTTTTATAAGAAGGGTCAAACATTAATATGTTTTTCATTGACTCAACAATATTCTGATACTCCATATCTGATGTGCTGTCTGCTGTTTCGATATCATTACAGTCAAAAATTTTTCCTGCAAACTCTAATTTTTCAAAATGAATTTTTGCGCTATCATTTTTTTTAATGATGGGTCCGTTTTTTAAAAATATTGCCATTTGTTATAATTTTTTTTGTGGATAATCTAATGTATAATGCAAGCCTCTGCTTTCTTTTCTTGCCATTGCCATTTTTATAATAAGATAGCTAACGTTAATCATATTACGAAGCTGGCATAAATCAAGCGAAAGTGTGGTTTTTTTATAAAGATCTTCCGTTTCTCTCCAGATGATTTCCAGCCTGTCGAGCGCTCGCTTCAAACGCAGGTCTGACCTCACAATTCCAACATAATTGGTCATTATCTGCTGCATCTCTTTTCTATTTTGAGTAATCAATATCATTTCCTCCGGATGCGTGGTTCCTTCATCGTTCCAGTCAGGAATATTTTCAATATGTTTTGATGTTTTGATTTTGTTTACCCCGTCTTTTGCTGCTCTGTCTGCAAAAACCACTGCTTCTAAAAGGGAGTTTGAAGCCAGCCTGTTTGCTCCATGTAGTCCTGTGCAAGATACTTCACCGATTGCATAAAGATAATTAATAGAACTCAAACCGTTTTCATTAACTTTAATTCCCCCGCAAACATAATGTGCTGCAGGTACGACCGGAATCATTTGCTTTGTGATGTCAATATCAAGCTCAAGACATTTTTTATAAATATTCGGAAAATGATTTTTCAGGTCATCTGCATCCAAATGTCTGCAATCTAAATACACATAGTCGGCGCCGGAAATTTTCATTTCATTGTCTATTGCGCGCGCAACAATATCTCTTGGCGCAAGCGATCCGCGTTTGTCGTATTTATGCATGAATTCTTTTCCTTCAGTGGTTTTGAGAATTCCGCCATGACCGCGCATTGCTTCTGTAATAAGGAAAGATGGGCTTTCAAAAGGATTATACAGAGATGTAGGATGAAATTGCACAAACTCCATGTTTTCAATAATACCTTTTGCGCGATGCACCATTGCAATGCCATCGCCTGTGGCAAGATGCGGATTGGTTGTGGTGTAATAGGCATTACCGCAGCCTCCGGTAGCTATAAGCGTTATTTTTGCAAGAATAGTTTCAATTTTATTGCTTTTAAGATGCAGGGCATAAGCGCCGAAACACTCAATATCCGGCATATTTCTTTTCACGAGTCTTCCCAAATGATGTTGCGTGACGATGTCAATAGCAAAGCAATGTTCTAGCACTTCTATATTCGGGTGTTTGTAGACCTCAGCAATCAGCGCGCGCTGAATTTCATACCCAGTATTATCTTTGTGATGCAGAATCCTTTTTTCAGAATGCCCGCCTTCTCGTGCCAAATCGTACTCTCCAAGCGCATTTTTGTCAAAATCTATACCCCATCCAACCAACTCGTCAATTTGTTTCGATGCTTCTGTAACCACCATACGTACTATCTTTTCATCGCACAAGCTGTCTCCGCACGACAAAGTGTCATTAATATGTTTTTCATAAGAATCAGGTTGATGCGTTACAGCTGCAATTCCTCCCTGAGCATAGCGTGTGGTTGTTTCAAGTACATCGGTCTTGCTTAAAACACAAACCTTCCCGTAGCGGGCAACTTTCAGGGCATAACTAAGACCAGCTATTCCGGTACCGATTACTAAAAAATCTACTTTTCTTTTCATTATTTAGAAATATTCAAAGCAAAGATAAAATAAAATCCGGTGTGCAATATTATTTTAAATAGGTAAATAAAATATGAAATATCTAAATCAAGGTAAAATAAACGACTCCAAAGGAGTCGAATATTTATAACCCTGAGCATAGTTCGGGGTTATAAGAATACAAAAGTTAAAGGTTTTGGCGAAAAATTTGCTCATAAGATAGCTTAATATTTAACAAGTTCAACGTATGCAAATTTTGTGACAAAATTAGGTATTATATCTATTGAGATAGATTTGAAAGGTCAGTAGTTCTGAAATCACAAAAGTCATTCTGAATTTATTTTTTTGTAAAATTGTCTGTTTTTTTGGCATTATTTTTGTTAAAAAACATAGAAATATTTTTGTTTGTGAAACTTTTACAGAAATATTTCGTATCATTGCAAAATAAACCGGATACTAAGTCCGTTTTATCAATATTAATTTTTAAAATCAGGAGGGCTGCCTATAGACATAGATTTACCTTTTAACCTATAAAAATTGGAGGTTCAAATGGAACTAAACAATCTGACAGACTACCAATTAGTAGATCTGTATGTTAAAGGAAATCAGTCTGGTATGGAGGTTCTGATTCACCGCCACAAGAAGAAAGTTTTTACTTATATTCTTCTTATTGTCAAAGATCAGCACATTGCAGATGACATTTTTCAGGAAACTTTTATTAAGGTAATTAAGTCATTGCGTCAGGGAAAATACAATGATGAAGGACGTTTTGTGTCCTGGGTTATGCGTATTGGCCACAACCTTATTATTGATTATTTCCGGAAACAGAAAAATCTTAAAACATTCTCCAACGATGGGAGCGATGTTAATGTGTTTAATAATGCGCAGTATGCCGATAAACCGGTAGAAGATAACCTGATAAATAGTCAGATTGAAAGCGATGTGCGCCTGTTGATTGAGACTTTGCCCGAAGAGCAAAAAGAGGTAATAATGCTACGGCATTATGCAGGGTTGAGTTTTAAAGAAATTGCCGAGCAGACAAATGTAAGCATTAATACTGCGCTTGGCAGAATGAGGTATGCGCTTATTAATCTCAGAAAGGTAATTGAAGAGAAAAAACTGAATCTTTCAATAGCCTGAGAAAAAAGTATCAAAAAAAAGTTCCATTCCTGCAAGGGGTGGAACTTTTTATTTTTGTATATTGCCGTTTCAATTTTTTTATCTCATGTATCTTTTTCCAAAACGCAACAGGGAATATATTTATGAATCCGGGAAAAAAGTCCGCATCGGAGATGAGTCGGATTTTCTCTATATAAAGGATATTAATATTAATGATGAGGAATTTATGATTATCGAGAGTCCGAGGAAAAATAAATATCTGGTTCCCCTGAAATATTATATTCCTTACCGTTTTGAAAAAGGACAAAAGATCAAGGGGTGGGTTGATCAGATTAATTGCTCGGGAAGAATATTTATTGAACCTTTTCATCCGAATTATAATGTAAATCAGGTTTACAATTTTGATGTGATTCGTATAGAAGCAAGTAATGATGCGCCAACAGAGAGGTTTATTGTTGTGAAAGATGTTTTTGGGAATGAAGTAAAAGTTAAAAATATTTCTTTTTCAGATAATGCTATTCCTACAACAATTGCATGTAGAGTAGATAAAATAAAAAAGGGAAAAATTTATTTATCAATTTTTAAATAGAAATGATTGTAGCAGAAAATATCAGAAAATCGTTTGGAGATGTTGAGGTTTTGAAAGGAGTAAATATTTCTGTTAACAAAGGTGAAATTGTATCTGTAGTTGGCGCAAGCGGAGCAGGAAAAACCACGTTGTTGCAGATTTTGGGAACTTTGCTTCGCGCAGATTCCGGGAAAATCATTATTGATACAATTGAAACTGCTGCTTTAAACGAAAAACAGTTATCAAAATTCAGAAACAAAAAAATTGGTTTTGTTTTTCAATTTCATCATTTGCTGCCTGAATTCACGGCTCTTGAAAATGTTTGTATTCCTGGCTTTATAGCCCGAAGATCAAGAAAAGAAGTTGAAACCTATGCAAAAGAATTGCTTGAAATTTTAAATTTATCTCATAGACTAACGCACAAACCCGATCAGCTCTCAGGCGGAGAAAAACAAAGGGTAGCCATTGCCCGTGCATTAATAAATAATCCTTCCGTTGTTTTTGCCGATGAGCCTTCCGGAAATCTCGACTCCCAGAATACCCGCGAGTTATACGAGTTATTTTTTATGCTTCGCGAAAAATTTAACCAGACATTTATTATTGTTACACATAATGATGAATTAGCACGTAATACCGACAGATTGTTCTATATTAAAGATGGGATAATTGAGGGGTAAAGGCGGAGCGAATCTGTGCAAGCAAATGTGAGGGTGGTCGAGGGTGTATATTGAATCAACAGGCGTACCCGTCAATATGTTTACGACCATTGAAAAATTATTTCTTAAAAGAATTGTTTATCTTTGCTAAAACAAAATATTATGGATATCAGGTGGCAACAAAGATTTAATAACTATAAGAAAGTATTAAATAAATTAGCTGATGTTGTAAATAAAATGCAATTTGATAGTCTTACCGAATTAGAAAAGGAAGGATTAATAAAGCGATTTGAATATACATTTGAGCTAGCCTGGAAAACCTTGCAAGATTTATTAAAAGCAAAAGGTTATATGGATATTGCAGGGCCAAATGCTACATTAACGCAGGCATTTGCAGATGGCTATATTTCTGATGCCGAGGGCTGGAGAAAAATGAAAAAATCAAGAGAACTTACTTCTCATGTTTATGATGATGAAACAGCAAAAAGTATTGCATGCGATATTGTCAGTATATTCTACAATTTATTAGCATCATTAGTTGTAAGATTAGAGAAAGAGATAAATAATTCTCAGTTAAATCTATTTGATGAATAACAAAATAAATGAGATTTGGTTTAAGTGAAAATATTATTGAAGAGATTATTTTGATTTTATCTAAATATCAAAAAATAGAAAGCGTAATAATATTTGGCTCCAGAGCAAAAGGAAATTATTCTAATGGATCAGATATTGATTTAGCAGTTAAGGGAAATTCATTAAGTTTTGATGAATTTATTCAAATACAGACAGAATTTGACCAATTAGAATTGCTTTATAAAATAGATTTTATAGACTACACTAAAATAAATGAACCTGCCCTAAAAGAACATATTGACAGCGTTGGTAAATTTTTTTATAAATCAGATAAATCAATTCATTTAAGCATATAAAGCGTATTACAATTTCGCCTAATGTCTCCCAATGGCTCGCGCTCGTCTCCGTGCATACATTCGTGAGGGCGGACGAGTGCGTGTATAGTAATATTTTAACAATCAAAAACAAAAAAAATATCATGTACACACCAGAAAATTTTCGTCATTTTATTAATGCATATCAGAAAAGCCGCATTGTTCTTACAGCTTATGAGCTTGATATTTTTTCTCAATTAGGAAATTCTTACAAAGCTTCTTCTGCTGTTGCAGGAAAAATAAATACAAACCCACGTGCTACAGACCGTTTGATGAATGCTTTGTGCGCTTTAGGCTTCCTTGATAAAAAAAATGAGAAGTTTGGTAACACTGAATTTTCGCAAAGTTTTTTAAGCAGAAGAGGTAAGAATTATATGTACGGTCTTATGCACAGTGTGAATCAGTGGGAGAATTGGAGCTTGCTTTCAACGGTTGTAAGAGATGGTAAACCTGCTACCCGAAATCCTGAAAAAATAAACGACAGGGGCGATAAATGGCTTGATGCTTTTATTGGCGCAATGCATTACCGATCGTCAAGAGCTGCTGCTGCAATTGTTGCTGAAATTGATTTGGAAAATGTGAATAGAGTGCTTGACCTTGGGGGTGGCTCCGGCGCTTATTCTATGGGTTTTGTAGAAGCCAAAAAAGGACTAACAGCAACAGTTTTTGATTTGCCAAAAGTAATTCCGATAACACAAAAATATATTAAAAAAGAGAAGCTGAGTAAAAGGATAGATACTTATGCTGGCGATTATCTTTGTGATGATTTTCCTACTGCTTTTGATTTGATTTTTATATCTGCTGTAATTCATATAAATTCTGAAGAGGAAAACAATGCGATAATAGCGAAATGTTACAAGAGTCTTAATCCGGGAGGTCGCATCGTTATTCAGGATCATATAATGAATGACGACCGTATATCTCCGCTACCCGGAGCAATTTTTGCCATTAATATGCTTGTAAGCACAAGGCATGGAGATACCTATACGGAGAAAGAAATATGCGTCTGGTTCAGAAAAAATAAAATCAAATTTGAAAAAAGAATTTCGGTAGAAAACGGAAACAGCTTGATTATTGGGAGAAAGAAATAATTTATGCTTTTAAAAAGAACACACTAACGAGAGCAGCAATTGAAAAAACCATAATCAAAACCCCGGTTATTTTATTTATCCACCAAATTCTTTTCAGGCGGAATTTGCTGCGGAAAAGATTCACAACTCCGGTAAGAAGCGTCCACCATGTCAAAGCGCCGATAAATACACCGCACACAAGCAGCAGAACTGATTTGAAATCTGCATTGTCTTCAATAATTCCAAATCCTGCAAACACTGCTCCAAACAAAAATATTGTTAAAGGATTAGACAAGGTTAAAAACAGAATAGAAAAATAATCTGCCAGAATATTTTTGCTTTTTTTTCCTTCTCTTCTTAGCTGAATAGCAGGGTTGGTGCGAAAAATACGAATGCCGAGATAAAAAAGAATTGCTGCGCCAATTATTCGAAGAATCAATTGCTGACTTACAATGAAGTTCGCGATGAAAGAAAGCCCGAATCCTGCAATAATAGCATAAATCGTATCTGCTGTAGCAGCACCCATTCCAGACATGAAACCTGAAATTCTGCCTTTGTTAATGGTTTTCTGAATACAAAGTACGCCAATCGGACCTAAAGGGATAGATGCAGAAAATCCCACGACCATTCCGTTAACAAGATATTTTAAATATATAAGTAGTTCCTGCACCATAAAATCAGAACCCTCTTGAATAAATTTATAGAAATTCATTTGGGCAAACATACAAATTTAAAATATTGAGAGAATTATCAAAAATTTTTTTCATCTTTCGTGTCTTTATCATGCAAAATAAATTAGAAACATACGAAATCTTTAATTTTCTGGAGGAAAAGGCAGTGCAATATAACTGCTCAGATTTTATTGACTCAGACCCTGTGCAGATACCACATTTATTTACAAAAAAAGAAGATATTGAAACCTCTGCTTTCTTTGCCTCTGCTTTAGCCTGGGGAAACCGAAAGGCAATTATTCAATCTGCTCACAGGTTAATGGAACGTATGGATTTTTCTCCACAAGATTTTATTGTAAATTCATCGGCAAAAGAAATTGACATGTTTTCTGATTTTAAGTATCGTACTTTTAATGGGGAGGATTGTAAATTTTTTATCCGGTCGCTAAAAAATATTTATCTAAAAGAGGGTGGTTTACAAGCTGTATTTGAAAAGATGTGCAATAAAAAAGATACGATTGAGGATGCATTGATTTATTTCAGGAACGTTTTTTTCTGTGTTCCGCATCAAAAGAGAAGCGAGAAACATATTTCTGATATAGCTAAAAAATCGGCAGCAAAAAGGTTGAATTTGTTTTTAAGATGGATGGTAAGGAAAGACAAGGCAGGGGTTGATTTTGGCTTGTGGAGTGGCATTCGGGCTTCACAGCTCTTGATTCCTCTTGATTTGCATTCTGGAAATGTTGCACGAAAATTAGGCTTGCTGACAAGGGAGCAAAACGATTTGAAAGCGGTTCACGAGCTGATGCATGTATTAAGAAAATTTGATGCAAACGATCCTGTAAAATATGATTATGCCTTATTCGGCTTAGGTGTTTTTGAAAAATTCTGATATGGGAAATTCATTTTTCAGATTTAAGCAATTTGTCATTCATCATGGCAAAAGTGCTATGAAAGTAGGCACAGATGGCGTACTTCTTGGAGCATGGACCGATTTTTCAAAAAGTACTTCTGTTCTAGATATAGGAACAGGAAGCGGACTGATTGCTGTTATGGCTGCCCAGCGATGTAATGCCTTTATTGATGCGGTGGAAATAGATGCGCCTTCGTATTTTCAGGCTGTCGAAAATGCAGCAAATTGTCCATGGTCGGAACAAATAAAAATAATTCATGCCTTTTTTCAGGAATTCGCATCCATGTCTGAAAAAAAATACGATCATATTATTTCAAATCCGCCATTTTTTATAAATTTTCTGAAGTCTGCAAAAGCTGAGAAAAATTTAAGTTGTCATAACGATTTGCTTCCTTTTCCTGAGTTGATAGAAGGAGTAATAAAATTGCTTGATACGAATGGAAAATTTTCAATAATTCTTCCTGTTCAGGAAGGGGAGCTTTTTATTAAAACAGCGCAGAATGCATCTTTATTTTTAAATCGTAAAACTATGGTTTATCCTTGTCCGTGGAAACCTGCATCTCGCTTTTTAATGGAGTTTTCATTTAATAGGATAGAAGTATCTGAAAATAATTTAACAATCGAATTAAATGAGCGCCATGAGTATTCAGATGAGTACAAAAAATTGACTGAGGAATTTTATCTTAATTTTTAGGAAAAGAATCTTACCGACCAAAATTATAAATTTGTAATGCTTAGAAAAAATCCTGAAAACAACAATGGATAGATGAAAATTTTAATCAACAAGTTTTAAATTTTCGATAAATGCTTCTGCTGTTTTTCCAAATATTAGGGTTGGTTCCTGATCAGAATTAAATTTTCTGACAGCATTTTTTCCCACATTGCTGTAAACAGATTCAAACAATTCTTTATAAGAAATTTTTCCTTTTGATTCCAAAATTTTTTTAAGAAGAAAGTACGTGAAAAGACCATGTTGTTTTTCATTGAATGGGTAAGCAGCTTGATCGTTTCCAGAGGCAGCCATTACAATAAGATTCTCCGGTATTTCAGCTTGTTTTGGAATAATTTTGACCCCTCTTGTACTTATAAGCCCTTTATTTCTGGCTCCACCGGTAAAACAAGCATCTAGAAAAACACTCGCTTTTTTTATATTGTTTTCAGTTAATTTTTTATACAGCCAGTTTAAATTAATTCCATCTTTAATTTGAGATGCTGAAATATCGCAGGGAATCAAATAGGGCTCTTTGCTTGTTTCATCGGGGTAACCATGACCTGCATAATAAAAAATAATTTCGGCTTCCCCATTTGCATATTTTGCAAGTTTTGATATTTTTTCAATTTCACGTTTCATTTGTGTGCTTATGGCGTCTGTTACAATAACAATGTTTTCATCGGGTACACCCAGCAATACATGGCAATATTCTGCAAAAGTCAAAGCATCGTGGCGTGCAAAATCAACATTAGATTCGCTGCTCAAATCGTCCTGATATTTTTTATAGTCTTCGTTTCCAAAAATTAAAGCAAAACGGTTTATATTTTTGGGATTAATTGTTTCAGGAAGACTGTCTACATCACAAATCCGGGCAAAATTATTGTCTTGTGTTATAGTATTTGATGGTTTTATTACGTCGGGTATTTTCCCTGTAGATTTTAATTTTTCAGATATTTGTATTTTGTCTGCTTCGATACGAGCTAATGCATCTGTTAAAGCATTTTTAAAGGATTCTAAATGCACTTTTTTTTGAGCATCTGTAGGATTATAACTGAAATACAAACCTGCAAAGCTTTTGCCAGAGCCTGTTCCGGGGTAAGTACCTATTAGGGTTTGTTTCTGATCTAATACCAGCATTTCAATATTTGCAGTGCATTTATAGCCTAAAAGAGGAAATCCGAAAAGATTTACTGTGCAAAAAGTTATTCCGGATACAACTGTAGCCCAAACTGCTGATGAAACAAGATTTATGCTTTTTACTTTTACCTGAAGTTGCCCGGAGGGCGCTCCTGAACGTTCATGAAATTTATTAAGTTCATTGTAATAAATAAGCTGCGCATCTGATATTAAATCCTGTTTTGCTCTTTTGTAAAATAATTTCAGGTTTGCAAAGGCATTCAGGTAGAATAAATTTTCAAGAGTGTATTCAAGCTTTGTTTCTATATTGGGAATAACATTTCTATTCTCTTGTGTGTAGAATTTATTAATGTCAAGGGTTTTGCACGATGAAGTCATCAGCAGCAAAACAGCAAAAAGGACAAAAATTATTCTTGGTTTCATAAATTTAAAATGTAAAGATACAGATTATTAAAAAAATAGTTATGTTTGTTATTACATTTTTTTTTATCTCTTGTCCGATTGTTGGATTACTTTTGAACAATATTTGCATTCTAATTTTTATAATGTGTTCATGAAATTGTTTTTAAACATTTATAGATTAATGCTTTTTAAGTTTATATATTTGCTAATGTCAATTTAAATTTTCTTATGAATGAAAAGGCTGTGTCTTATCAGGCACATACATTGTGAGCAAAAAACATGAGTTTTCTTGCTGGCACTATATAAATACAAACAGATTTTGTTAATAATTTATCTGATTATTTATTTAAAACTAATTTAAGCTCGGCCACAATATTACATACCGTTCATATCAACATATTTTCGAATAATATTCAATAAGATTATGCTTAAAAGAATGCTCTATTTATCGTTAATGATAGTTTTTACTTTTAATAGTTTATCTGCTCAGAAAAATGAAGTTGAGTACAAAAGACTAACAGAAAGAGAAAAAGGTATTTATTATTTTAATGAATCTCTTTATTCTGGTTCTTGTTTTGAAAACTATCCTAACGGGCAAAAAGGTATGGAAGGGGCTTTTAAGAATGGGAAAAGAGATGGCGTCTGGACATGGTATTATGAAAATGGAGCAAAAAAAAGAGAGACCGTTTATTGTGAGGGAAAGATTCAGGGTGTAAGTAAAATTTGGTATAAAAACGGGAATGAACGGTTTAAATAATTATTAAAATTATGGACACAAAAAAACTTTACGAAATATTCATCCAAAACCCTGTAATTACAACAGATAGTAGAAACATTCCAGTAGGCTCTCTGTTTTTTGCGTTAAAGGGAGAAAATTTTGATGGCAATACTTTTGCAGAGGAGGCGCTGTATAAAGGTGCTGCATACAGTATTATTGACGATAAAAAATATCAATCTTCTTCCAAAACAATTTTGGTTGAGAATGTTTTGAAATCATTGCAGGATTTAAGCCGTTATCACAGGCAGCAATTCAATATCCCAGTTATAGGAATAACAGGAACAAATGGAAAAACAACAACGAAAGAGCTTTCAAATGCTGTGCTGTCAAAAAAATACAGAGTTGTTTGCACACAGGGAAATTTGAATAATCATATTGGGGTTCCTCTTACTCTTTTGAAAATTCAAAACGATACCGAGCTTGTAATCATTGAAATGGGCGCAAACCATTCGGGAGAAATTAAGTTTTTGTGCGATATTGCGCTTCCAACTCATGGCTTAATTACAAATATAGGAAAAGCGCATCTTGAGGGTTTTGGCTCATTTGAGGGAGTTGTTCATACAAAAAAAGAGCTCTATGATTTTTTGATAAATACGAAAGGAAAAATTTTTGCAAATGCAGATAATACTATCCTTACAAATTTATTGGAATCTTACGAGTATACAGGATACGGTAATGGCACAGAAAATATTTGTGTTTTGAAAAATTTAAGTGCAGAACCTTTTCTTGAAATACAGGTTTTCTTTTTAAAGAAAGAAGATATGCAGGAAATCTTTGAAGAAGTGCAATTAAAAAGTAATTTGATTGGTGCATATAATACAGAAAATATCCTTGCGGCTGCATGTATGGGATATTATTTCAATGTACCTGTCAAAGATATTCAGGATGCTGTTTTGAATTACCAGCCTTCCAATAATCGTTCTCAATATATTATCACAAAACATAACGAAATAATAATGGATGCTTACAATGCCAATCCAACCAGTATGAAGGCTTCCATTGAAAATTTTGCATCTATTAATAAGAAAAATAAAGTGCTGATTCTTGGAGATATGCTTGAACTGGGAGACTACAGCAAAGAAGAGCATCTTCTCATAATTTCTATTGTTAATAAAGCAGGTTTTGAAAACTGTATTTTTATAGGCAACGAATTTTATAAAATTGTGTCTACTAAAGAGGTGCAAATTTTTGAAAATATTGAAAAATTCATTATTTTTACAAAGCTTAATCCAATAAAAAATTCTTTCATACTCATAAAAGGCTCAAGAGGCATCAGATTGGAAAAATCCCTTGACTATTTATAAATAGAGTTAAAAAAGGAATTATAAAATAAAGAAGTTGAATTTATCAAATCTATATTATCGGTATTATGAAAAGCAACATTATTACTGTAGCCCTTCTTTTTATTAGTTTTTCATTTGCTCAGGCACAATGGGGGCAAAAGAAATCTCCCATAGAATTTAATCATGGACTGGGAATTAGTCTGACATTTCCTCAGATCCCTACATCCGGTGGAGCGCCCTTATACCCTGCTTTTGCCTGGTCTCCCAGACTGAATGTATACAAATTTTCCAGTGATGCAACGATTTCTGCAAATGTTCCTATTACACTATTAATTCCTGGCACAACTTATAATGTTGGTGGGACAACAGTAGCTGTATCAGATATATTTTATTATGATATAGGTATTAATGCAAATTTTAATTATGGTTTGATGGCTACTAAAACTTCAACAATGAAAATCGGAGGTTTTGCTGGTTTGGGATTTGGTTATAGCCCTCTTACTTTTAATAGAGTTAATTACTACACACAGCAATCTGAAACTTCAAAGAAAACAATGGGGATATATGCAGAGGCAGGTTTCAGATGGCTAGGGTTTTTCGGAAAGAAGAAAACTCCTAATAGCATCAGAGTCTATACAATTGTTGGTTTTAATAATGTTCTTATTTTAGGATTTACCTTAACAAAGGAATTTGGACATAAAGGGGGAAAGAAATCTGGTTGGTAAATTCATTGTTTGATAGCAGCGTTCAGAATTAGCAATGTGATTTCACAGCCTGCCCTTACAAATCGGGGAGCATAATTAGGGTCTGCTGAAAATCACAAAACAAATTTAACACTAAGTGATTCTGATATTTTTCAGTAAAACAAGTGCACGATAAAATAAAGGATACATCAAAAATCCGTGCATCTATTTTTTACAAATATTTTTTAACGCATTTAATAAACCAATTCCGGAATCACATCTTCCTCTGTTCTATCCTTGTTAAGGACTCTGTACTTTACATAAAAATCATATTGACTTCCCCCTATAATAATATCGCTGATAATAGCTCTGGTAGAATCTCGCTTAAGGATTACATTATCGCCAACTTTGTATTTTAGTGGAATTCTTAACGAATCGCGATAAAACATTGCATCGGTAAGACCTCTGAATCTCGACATATAGAAATTTACGCGCATTATTGAATCATTCACAGCTTTTATTTTTTTTAGCTGCTGGTTTTCATTCAAATGCGTTTTTTCAAGTTCGGCAATACGCAAAAGCTTGCCTTGGTAAGAGGTATAAAAAAAATAGGAGAGTATGCCTATAATAACTAAAATCACTGCAACTAATATTGCTTTTTTCATAAGAATGTTGATTAATATTGTTTATGGTTTCATGAAAGATTAAAGACTTATTTACTGCTAATAAAAAAACTCAGAGTCGTGAGTAACGCAGAAATTGGTATTTTCTTAACTGACATTTATTCAAATTTATAATGCTTACGTACCGGTTTCTTAACATTCCAAACGCATTTTAATTCTTTTTCAAATATAACAAAATCTCCTGCTTTGAAGTGATAATCTCCTTCGTCTGTGTGGACAGTAACTTCGCCTTCTAATATCTGGCAAAACTCTTTTGAATCATAATACCATTCAAAGCGTGAAATCTCTTTTTCCCAGATGGGCCAGGAGGCAATTCCTTTTTCTTTTTTTTCTGAATCGTTTAGTTGTTTGATTGTAACTTTTGCCATAGGTTTAAAATTTATGAATTAAAAAAATTGCAGGATTTTTATGAATTTCTGGAATATTTTTTTTCCATTCGGAAACAGTCATGGTTTTAATAAATTCATTTTCTAAAGTTAAATTGCAAGCAATACACAAGTATGTATTCGGATTACAACTTTCAATGATATCTGCAATTAAATGTTTGTTTCTGTATGGGGTTTCGATAAATATTTGTGTTTGATTTTCTGTTTCAGATCTGCGTTCAAAAATTTTAATTTTTTTTATTCGTTCAGGTTTTGGAACAGGCAAATATCCGTTAAAGGCAAAGTTTTGCCCATTTAGTCCAGAAGCCATTAATGCAAGAAGAATACTGGAGGGACCTGTGAGCGGAGCTATTTTGATATTTTTTGAGTGAGCAAGTTTTACGATTTCATTTCCCGGGTCGGCAACAGCCGGAACGCCTGCCTCTGATAGAAGTCCGACATCCTGTCCCTGTAACAGCGGCTGAATAAATGTATCGAGATTTGTTTCTTTCGAATGTTCATTGAAAACAAGAAATGTCAATTCATCTATAGGAACAGGGATTTTTAATTTGATAAGAAACCTTCGTGCGGTTTTTACTTCTTCAACAATAAAAATTCGTATGCCGATGCAGATATTTTGAACTTCCGGAGGGATTATCCGGTTTACAGAGTCACCACCAAGAGTGGTTGGTATAAGGTATAAAGTTCCTGGCATAATAAATTAAAAAAAATTAAAGTTGAGGAAATCCAATCAAGGTTTTTATTATAAAGGCAGATGGATATTCTGATTGAATTGTCTTTAGAAGTTTTAGCGCTTCACTTTTTGTTCGGAAATCACCAATTACAACTTCGAAGTCAGGAGATTTATATTGAAGGTATGCGCTATGATCGGGATGAGCTGTTTCAAATTTTGATTTACAGGAATTAGCTTGTTCGCGTGCATTGTTGCCGGAATTTGAAAATATCCTGATTCGGTAGCCGGGATCGCCTTTTGCATTATCGCAATAATCCATATATTTGTTCAAAAGCCTTATAATTGAAGAATCCTGACGGATTTTAATATTTCCTTTGCCCGCTTCTTTAATCTGAAGTCTTGCTAGAATATCAACGTGTTCTTTTTTATCCTGACTGAAAGCAGATATATAAAGGATAATAAATATGATTACAGCAATATATTTCATGATGCAATGATACAAAAATAATTACAATTTTAGTAATTTTATCAGACTCTCATTCTCCACATTTATTTTTTTTGATATAGGAAAACTTCGAACCTTAATGTATCCTTTGAGTTTAACATTTGCTTTGTTTTTCATGAAGAGGGGTGCTAACTGGGTAATATCTGAACCCAGTTCTGAAAAATTAATTTTTGTTTCAAATTTATGTACATCCTTCGAATGTGCAGGTATTACAACTTTGTTTATTTTATTTATCAGTCCTGCTTTTTGTTTTCCAAGGCTTATTTCGAGATGCACTTTTGTGATTTTAAAAGAAAATTTATTTGGATTTTCAATGGGTACAGTAAAAAAAACAGTAACATCTTTTGATGTAATTTTTCCAATAGAAAAATCTTGAACAGTGCCTACTTTAACAGGTTCAATATTTAAGCAGGATGTTAGAAAAATTACAGGAAGGATTATTATTGCAATGAGATTAATTTTTCGCATGATTTTTAATCTCATACGTTACCTGCATTGCTTTTTTATACGAGGCACTCACTCCGCAGTATTGATCCTGAGAAAGACTTACAGCTTTTTCTAATTTATCTAAAGGCAGGTCTTTCCCTTTAAAGATATATACCAGATGCATTGCTTTGTAATGTTTGGGATGTTCTTCTGTAAGTTCTCCTTCAATTTGAAGATCAAAACTGTCAATTTCAACTCTCATTTTTTTAAGAATAGAAACGACATCCATGCCGGTGCAGCCTGCAAGGGCAGCCATCATCAGCGGTTTTGGTCTGGGTCCTTTATTTTCACCGCCATTTTCTTCAGCAGCATCCATTAAAAAGGAATGCTTACCGATTTTTGTTTCAAAAGCCATTTTTCCTTTCCAGGAAACTTTCATTGTGGTTTTCATGGGATAAAAATTTAAATTAAGGATTTAAAGTAGAATTAGACTGTTTTGCCATAAAAAAACTTTTTATAAATTTCAAGACGAAATTGTAATACTTCCAATTTGAAATTCAATATTCTTAAGGGTCTGCAAAAGTGGGATTATCTCAAATTTAAAATAATTCCGTTTTATTGTTTATTTTTGGAAATATATTCCTTATAGGCTTCTTCTCTAACCTTTTCAAATTCTTTATCCCATTCAACATTTTTGGCGTTTGTCATGGCTGATTGAATCTCGCTTTCCATCAGTCGGAATCTTTGATAGAATAGTTCATCCTCCATTATTTTTTTTATTTTTTCTAAACCTAAAAAATGAATTAAATCGTCTTGTACAGATATTTGAATTGTTGTCATACGAACAATAATTAATTTGTATATTTATCAAAATTAGCAGTTTTTTGTTATAAATTCAAATAATTAAAAAAAACATCATTTTTTTGTAAAACGTTATAGTCTTAAAATATGCTTATTGACAATATTCACGACGCAATGTTCTCCTTCTAACAAGAAAAAAACAGTATTCGTGTACTCCATATAAAATCTCTATTTATTCGGTTGTGAAAATAAAATTTTATTTTAAGGAATAAATATATTTTTCTGATTTTATTTTTTAATATCTTTATTGCCTGAATTAATTATGATAATTTTATCGAATGAAAAATAAAGAAGAACTTCCGGCTTTTAATTCTTTTGCGCTACAGAAGTCGCTTTTCAGGCATTTGTCAAAAGAAGCTTTTGATCAGCTTGGGTTTGAGAATTCATGCAATGTTTATAAAAAGGGAGAGATTTTATATAAAGAAGGAAATCGCCTAACCGGTGTTTATTGCATAAGCAGTGGTGTTGTCAAAGTTTTTAAAACAGGAAGCGAAGGTAGGGATCAGATAATAAAATTTACGAAAGCCGGAGATATTATTGGCTACAGATCCGTTTTAAGCGATGAGCCTGCTTGCACCAGCACTAAAGTTCTTGAAGATGCGGTGTTGTGTTTTATTCCTACAGAAACGCTTAATCATATTATAGCAACGAATGTCAGTTTTACGAAAGATCTTCTTCTTATAGCATGTAAGGAATTAGATGAAGCAAACAGTTTTATTACGGATATAGCTCAGAAATCTGTAAGGGAGCGACTTGCTGAAGTTTTAATTCTTCTTAAAAATGAATTCGGGATTGATAATACTAATACTTTAAAAATTGCGCTGACACGGGAAGAGCTTGCAAACATTATTGGTACAGCAACAGAGTCGGTCATTAGACTACTTTCTGAATTTAAGCAAGACCATTTGATTGACCTAGAGGGAAGAAAAATAAAGCTATTGAATGTTCAGGAGCTGACACGAATTGCTAATTTGTTTTAGATTTTTCGTCAGTTTTCTTATTTCCATTCAGATTTTGAATATATCAATAACAAAAAAATTGATTCATCTTCAAATTGAATAATTTTCAAATTGAATCATCTTCAAATAGGAATCACTCTTTCACAATTTTTTTCACAATTTTTCTGTTTTTTGAATCAGTAAGCTGCAAAAAGTAAATTCCCTTTGCATAATGAAACGGAATTGTAAAATAATTTTCTTGTGAATTGTTTTCGAGGTTTTCAGAATATAATACTTTCCCAAGCATAGAAACAATCTGAATATTAAAATCAGCTTTGTTTTCAGCAATTACTGTCAGATATAATTCATTTTTAACCGGGTTTGGAAAACCGGCATAAGCAATATCAGAGATTGAATTATCTTGAATGTCTGCTGAATTAGCGGTTATTTTAAGTTTTAAAAGAACAGGTAAATGGTCTGAAACTGCGTAAAGAGCATTAAGCACATCCGAAGGAACCGAGTTATTCGTCCCTGAGTTTACAGCACTGTTAAAGTGATTTCCGTCCTGCCCAACTGCCTTGTAAGAATTCGGAATATATGCAATTTTTTTAGTGTCATTTTTTATATCACCGGAAATTAAAATAAAATCAAAGCGGTCGTCAAGACCTCCTCCAACAAAACATCCATCAGAAGCTGATCGTGTTGATTGTGTATGTATACTTGCAAATGTTGAGGAATTGTTCCAGTTACCGGGCTTGTTAATAGGATCATAAAACCTCCAGGGAATATTTGTATGCGCAATTAAATTCTGGTATCCTGGTTCTGAACTTGTATACAAATTAAAATCGCCCTGAAACGTGAAATTGTTTACAGAATAAGTATTGATAAGAAAATTCATCAAATCATTGGTCATTGTAGCTCTATCTGTTTCATAGCCCTGACTTGCCTTGAGGTGCGCTACAATAACATTCAGATAAGTTGTATCATGCGTAGTAGCAAGGTTTGCCGATTTATAATACAACCTGTAAATATTAATATCTCTGTAAATGGTTTGAACAATAGTTGGAGTTGCTGAAAGTATTCCAAATTTCTGACTGTTAAAATACAGCATGTTTACAAGATCTGAACCTGCAAGATTTGTATAATTGGTGCGCTGGTAATAAGTAACTCCGTCAACATTTAAAGCGTTAGTTTTTATGTATTCTGCCGCAACATTACTCGGGTACATTTCATTAACCCCTAAAATATCTGGCCTGCAATATTTAAGAATGGTTTTTATGTTATTTGTTTTTTCAATGTATGGAGAACAGGCAGAAGCACTCATATCATAACGAAGAAGATTATACTGCATAAGTGTAATCGTATCCTGAGCTATTAAGTATGAGAAATTGAAAAAGATTAGAAATAAAAAATTAATTTTGTGCATAATATTATTATTAAAATGTACTTTGTCTTGTTAAACCTGCAACCTTGACTTCGACTCCCTGCCTACCCTGCCTCGCCGGCAGGCAGGCGGACAGGCAGGCGCTCAGTCTACGGTCAAACCTGCAACCTGCAACCTGCAACAATATTTACAAAGGTACAGATTTCATCAATGTTCACAAAATTAAAATAGAAGTATATGTCAATTTCAGTTAAAAATATTACAAAAATATACGGAGAGCAGAAGGCTTTGGACAATGTATCTTTCGATATAAATACAGGAGAAATTGTAGGTTTTATAGGACCAAACGGAGCCGGAAAATCTACGATGATGAAAATCATTACAGGGCTTATTCCTGCAACTTCAGGCGAAGTTTTTGTAAATGAAAAAAATGTTAATGATTCAGATCTTCATTTTCGAAATGATATTGGTTATCTGCCCGAGAACAATCCTTTATATACGGACATGTATATTCGGGAATATCTCGAATTTGTTGCGGGGCTCTATAAGCTTGGCGTAAATGCCCGTACCCGAATTGACCAGATGATACATCAGGTGGGGCTTGAGGCGGAAATACGAAAAAAAATCAGAATGCTCTCAAAGGGCTATAAGCAGCGCGTAGGCTTAGCACAGGCTTTAATTCATGACCCTAAAATTTTAATTCTTGATGAACCTACTTCCGGTCTTGATCCGAACCAGATAATTGAAATCAGAAATCTTATTGCCGAAACGGGTAAAGAAAAAACAGTAATGCTTTCAACGCATATATTACAGGAAGTAGAAGCAATATGTCATAGAGTTATTATAATAAATAACGGCGTTATTGTTGCAAACGATTCTGCCGAAAAATTAATAACAGAAAATTCACGAAACCTTCAAACCATCATAGTTGAATTTGATGCCGGAATGAAGAAAGAAGTTTTAGAACAAATAAATAATGTTACAAAAGTTATTCATGTAAAATTGAATACCTGGCTTATACAAAGCAATGCTGAAAAGGATTTACGCCCTGAAATATTTCAGTTTGCTGTAAAAAATGGACTGACAGTGTTGTCAATGCAAAAGCATGAAAAAAGCCTTGAGGAAGTTTTTCATGAGCTTACAAAATAATAAACATAATAAGGAAATAATGCTTCGTTTATGCAAAAATTAAAAGTACTTATCGTTGAAGACGAGCCCAAAGTAGCAATGTTTATAAAGCAGGGGCTTGATGAATTGGGCTTTGCCGCAGAAATTGCTTATGATGGCTTATATGGTAAGAAGTTATCAGCAACAAAAAAATTTGATGTCATTATTTTGGATGTAATTATTCCACATATCAGTGGTATTCAACTTTGCAGAGAAATACGCCAGAATGATCCGGATATAAAAATATTAATGCTTACTGCGCTCGATTCTCTTGATGATAAGTTAGAAGGATTTTCAGCAGGCGCAGATGATTATCTTGTGAAACCATTTGATTTTCCAGAGCTTGTTGCCAGAGTAAACAGTCTTTTAAAAAGAGGAAGAAAATCAGAGAAAGAAAATGATTTAAGGGATGAAATTCTTACAGCGCTCGATTTACAAGTTAATATAGGAACTAAAAATGTTACAAGAGCAGGGAAGGAAATTGTTTTAACTGCTAAAGAATTTGCGCTTCTTGAATTATTACTCAGAAATAAAAACAGAGTTTTAAGTAAAGTTGATATTGCTGAAAAAATCTGGAATATTAATTTTGATACTGGAACAAATGTTATTGAAGTTTACATTAATTTTTTAAGAAGAAAAATAGATAAGAATTTTTCTCAAAAACTGATTCATACGCTTATTGGTATGGGGTATACATTAAGAGACAAGTAAAATGAAAATTCGCACACAATTTACACTTTTGTTTACAATAATTGTTGCAACAATTCTTCTTTTATTTTCTTTGATGATTTATTTCTCATCTGCTGGTTACAGAGAGTTCGATTTTAATTCAAGACTTAAAGAAAGAGCCATTACAAATGTGAAGCTTCTCGTTACTGTTGATGAAGTAGACAGTGTGCTTTTAAAAATTATTGAAAAAAATAATGTTTACAAGCTCCCTTTTGAAGACATTACAATTTATGATGAAAACAAAAAAATGTTGTTCAGTAATGATATTATACCCATCTCGCTTGATGATGAAACTTTTTCACAAATAATGCGTGAGAAAGAAATGTATTATTCTGTGGGGGACACGGAAAAATTAGGAATTGAATATCATCATAAAAAAGAAAAATTTATTGTCATTGCTTCTGCACTTGATAAATTCGGGCGAAGAAAAATCAGCAACCTCAGGCAAATATTATGGATAGGAGGATTCGTTTGTATTTTGATAATTCTTTTTAGTGGTTGGATTTATGCCGGCAGATTTTTAAAGCCAATTTCAAAAGTTATACAGCAGGTTGATAAAATTACTTTAACAAAACTTAACCTCCGTCTGGACGAGGGAAATAAAAAAGATGAAATTGGTCAATTAGCAATTACATTTAACAGAATGCTCGAACGCCTTGATACTGCTTTTACACTACAGAAAAAATTTGTATCCAATGCATCTCATGAGTTAAGAACTCCTCTTACATCCATATCCGGTCAAATTGACGTAACATTAATGAATGAACGGGATTCCGAGCAGTATAAGAAAATTTTAATATCTATTTCTGAAGATATTAAAAATCTTAGAAATCTTTCGAACAACCTGCTAGAGCTTGCGCACAGCGATGTAGAAGTCTTGTTTCAGAAATTTGAAGAAATACGAATTGATGAAATATTATGGAATGCACGAGAATTATTGATTAAAAGAAACCCAAAGTATCATATTAAAATTGATTTTGAAAAACAACCCGATCAGGAACATTTCTTATGCGTAAAAGGAAATGAAAAGCTTCTGTTGTCGGCTTTTGTGAATATATTTGACAATGCCTGTAAGTTTTCTGCTGACATTACTGCTGATGTCAAAGTATCTTTTTCCGATACTCATATTTTTATTTTTACTTTAGATAAAGGAATTGGTATTTCGGAAGCGGATATGAAAAATATTTTTGAACCTTTCTATAGAGGAGAGAATGCAATGGGTCATTCTGGTCATGGGATTGGCTTATCTTTAACACAAAAAATTATTACCCTGCATTCAGGGGAAATTATTTTTAATTCTGTTTTGAATCAAGGAACAACGGTTAAGGTATCCCTTCCTAATTTCAGTAACAGTTAGTTGGACTTCCTAATCTGTTTCAGTATAAAATAAATTTTATTATTCTGAAAAATTTAAGTCTATTTTAATGCTGTTTTAATAATAAAAAACATTCTTTGCATTAACAATAAAAATTAATTTTTCATATTCAATTAATGCTTCTGTTTCACTATTTAATTTGATTTGAGACCGGTCGGTACTGCTGATCGGTTTTTTTTTATACTGTTATCTTTAATATCCAATCCGAAATATATCTACAACTGTAACAAACAAAATTAATATTGTCTTGGATAATGAACCTGATATTATTTTAAGCATTTGCTCAATGTTTGTCCATAATGTCCGATAGCTGCGTTACTCTCGAATTGAAAACAGTTGCTTCGACTATGCTCAGCACATCGCATTTACATAAGTAAATCTACCTGTCGGTAGACAGGCTCCTTGGTTTTCAATTCTTCGAAAGCCCTGCCTACCGGCAAGGCAGGCTTGCTCTCGAACATTACTCACAAATTAATTATTTTTTATGGTGTTCGTGAGTTCGCTTCGCTCAGTTCTGAACGAAACACTGACTTTATAGACAGGCACTAAATAGTTGTGATAAATTTATATTTTCCTACTCCTACTCCTAAATCCTACTCCTAAATCCAATATATATATCATGAAATCTATAAAAAAAAATTATACTTTTAAGTTTGTTTTAATCAGTATTTAATATATAAGTATAATCTTTGAAGTTTATTAATTTAATTTAAATGGCATGAAAAATTTATTATTATCTGCTGTATTTTTAACAGCTATCGGTTTTATTTCATGCGGACCTAGTGCCGAAGAAATTGAGAATAAAAGATTAGATTCAATCGCAAAAGCCGATTCTATTGCACAAATTGAAGCTGATTTAAAAGCTGCAAAAGAAAAAGCAATTGCCGATTCTATTGCGCACGCTGAAGAATTAGTTAAAAAACAAGCGGAAGCGAAAAATAAAAAGGGAGGGAAGAAAGATAAAAAGAAGAAATAAAACCGAAGAACAGAAATAATACTTGCACCTAAACTTGACGAGCTATTTAAAATTATTCAGTAACTTTTATTAAAATTATTATGAAACCCTTTAAATTTATTACTAACGTTTCGGACTTCGTAATATTCTGATTATTAACAACATAATGTTAATAAATACTTAAAAAAAGGTTGCATATTTCGATGTAATTTATTTATTTTGAAATAGTTACAGACGAAATTCACAAAT
>Ga0209417_1000977_pt1 | contig 57123 bp, 48 predicted proteins | sample RifGroF2_FD_184002 | JGI IMG/M metagenome (GOLD analysis project Ga0209417, IMG submission 184002) | Groundwater microbial communities from Rifle, Colorado, USA - Groundwater F2 (SPAdes) (version 2) | ecosystem: Environmental > Aquatic > Deep subsurface > Groundwater | place: Rifle, Colorado... | reverse complement strand
CGACATGTTTTCCATTGTCAGGGCTTTGCCATCTGCTCCATGGCAGGATGCACAATTGGCAGCAAAAAATGTTTTACCGTTTCCTTCATTTCCATCCTTTCCAATGTTAGCAAATGAGACCGAACCAGTGGGATAAACACCCGTGTAGGTTGCATCGTATAGCTGGGAAACATCAAACATTCCTTCTTTGAGGAATTTAACGATATCCCAGATCTGGGTGTCCGACAGTATCTGGGTAAGATCCGGCATTTTATCCCCTTCAGCAGCATTGGTTGCCGGATTATAGGTGGTCAGGTCGTACCCAATATCGCGCCTTTCTTCCGACTTTTTCATAGCATTAAAGAGCTCGGTAAAAGATTTCGTTTGGGAGACCTGGTAAAGGTTGGTTGATGCAATATTCGGCCGTGAGGTTTTGGCGGCCCTATTAATATAAGATCCGCTGTTTCCCAAACCGTCCCAGGCATGACACTGTTTACACCTGAAAAAATCGGATGATGCCTTGAATTTAGCCATGTTTGGGCTGTTCTGGTCGTATGCGGCCTCAATGCTGAAGAAATTGTCGTAGAGAATGCCGCCTTTAGAGATGCTGGCGTTGTCATAGGTCTCCTGGTTCGGATCCACTTTATTACAACCGGTGAAAATGGCAATGCCTACAAATGCAAAAGCAAAGAACCAATTAGTCTTTCTCATAATGATAGAATTTAAAATTTGACAATAGATGTGATTATAGAAATATGTCAATTGTTTTCCATTAGTTCCTTAAGCGTACGGTTCTCCATGAAATTTTTAATCTGTGTATTCATTTCAAACCAGAAATCTTTAGACGGACAAGTTGCTGACCTCTTGCATTCGCTTGTTTCGCAAAAACAATTAACCAGTTGTAATTCGGGGCTGAATGCCCGGTAGATTTGATACACTGTTATGTCGTCTGGTTTTCTGGCCAAAATGTAGCCACTGCCTTTTCCCCCGTGATTGATGATTAAGTTGGCATTTTTCAGGCCGCTTATAATAGAGTCAAGGTAGTTGAGAGGTATTTCTTGCCTCTCGGCAATTTCCCTTTGCAACACAGCACCGGAATTCCTGCCAATCTCAATAACCGCTCTCAATCCATAACGAACGTTGGTATTGATTTTCATTATCCTAGTAATTCAAGTGAATTAGTTGGATACAAATATATAAATATAACCATATAAACATAACAAACTATGTGGAAAAATCGGAATGTGTCTTAAGTTCAAGTAATTAATAGTGAAAATGACGGCGGATATGTGCAAACAATAATCGATACAAATGTCAGGGAAGTCTGTAACATTGTTTCGACCAGGAGGAAAGGCTTCTTCTGATTTACGGGGCGGGCCATGTTTGGCAGCTTCGCCAATTATCGGAGCCGAGTGGCTCTTTCCCTGATAATGGCTTTATACGCCTCCTTAAAATCAGCGCTTAAAAAGCTTATATCTATTTGCTGTTCCCACTGTGGCAGTGCTTTCTGCATCTTAGTGAAGATGTTTTGCTGCTGTTTGTCTGCGACCTTCAATGTGTTCATGGCTGCCACAAAATCCTGCTTCCGGAGTTTCTTCTTTTTACCGTTCAGAGTCAATGCAAGATCTTCATCATCTGAAGGATTAACCAAAGCTGTGTTGACAAGGTCGTAAGCCGGTGATAAGGTCATCCCCAATCCGGGTTGATCCAGCAGGGAGAAATTTTTCAGGTGCATATCTGCATTGCCTGTCAGAAATGAAAACAACACCAGTTCAAAAAAATTTACAAGGTCCAGTCCGGGTGTGGCGGAGTACCTTAGAATGGTCTTGCCGATTTGCTCATAACTGCCGTGGTATTTGTCCTCCGTTAGTCTTTCCGTTAATTGGCACATATCTTCCATGGCCAGTTTACCCTTTTTGTTGCGGTCCATACGGCTGGTAATATAGGCCAGATTTCCTGATTTCAGCCTGATTAAGCTATGCGGAGCTGTCCTTATCCTGGCCAGCTGTGCCAGGTGCATGGTCAGATCTTCAACTTCCGGTAACTGTGGATATAGAGCAGCAGGTGGTTTTAGTATAAATCCTCCCCACAGACCAACAATCGTAAACTTTTTTTCTGTTCCCTCCTTATTGTTACCGGTTATGTGCAACGACAATTTGGCCTTCTATTTTTATGGCTGCCTTTTGCATCTTGCTGAATCTTGAATCCGGATTTTTGAATTACTAATCTTTGGGGGGGGCCTTCAGGACGGCTCCCACTTCATACCCAAAGAGTTGCAGTACCTGGTTAACTTTATCCAACCGTAGACTTTGCTTACCCTGTTCCATCTCACGGATGAAGCGCAAGCCCACACCTGCTTTTTCGGCCAGTTCAGGCTGTGTCAGCTGCACCGCTTTTCGTTTTTCTTTTACAAAACTTGCCAGATTCATGTTTATACCCTTTAGGGTGCAAAAATAATATAATTAACGAAAATTATACCTTATAGGGTATAATTGGAACAACCAGAAATATGATCAGTGCCCGCCGTTTCGGGTTTACCCGTTTGTAACAATGTTTGGACTGGGTCGTGTTAAAAGAAATCGATATCAAAATGAAACAAGTCTTTATCCCCCTGTTGCTGTTAGGTCTGATTCTTAGTTCCTGTTCCAGAACAGAAAGATCTGATCAATCGGGCCAAACTGATACCCTGGAGAACCCCCTGATTGATCCCGCCTATTTTGCCGGAAAACATAAGGCTAAGGTCATGGTACTTGGGGTTTTTTACTTTGCAAATCCCGGGCTCGATGCATATAAGCCCAGATTTGTCTTCGATATCCTCGACCCTGCTCGTCAGAAGGAATTGGAGGAGGTATTGGATAAACTAGCGGCTTATCGTCCGACTAAAATAATGATTGAGTGGAAGAGAATAGAAGATGATAGCATTACAAATGATCGCTATCAAAAATTCCTTTCAGGTGGTTTTTCACTGGACGATAAAACCAACGAAGTATACCAGATTGGATTCAAGCTTGCCCGGAAATTGAATCATTCACGAATCTTTTGCTCGGATGCGGGAACGAACTGGTGCGGCGCCGATCTGGACTGGGAAGCCTTTAATGAAGAAGTCTACCTGAAATCCAAAGGGCAGTATGAAAAAGCTAAACGGTATTCATACACCCGACTATATGAGTATCTGGATTCACTGAAAACGGTACAGACACTTACCGGGCATCTCAGAACACTGAATATCTCGGCTAACAGGTTGAAGGATCATCAGGCCTACCTCACAGACATTAACAGAGGGGCCGGTGACAATTATTACGGTGCTGACATGGTAGCCAACTGGTATCGCCGCAACTTGAGGATTTTTTCAAACGTGCATGACCTGACCGATTTCGACCAGGAGGAAAGGCTTCTTCTGATTTACGGAGCGGGCCATGTTTGGCAGCTTCGCCAGTTATTCTCCGATTCGCCAGATTATGACTATGTTGAAGTTAGCGACTTTCTTTCAAGATAGTTGCCTGCTCCAGCCCCGATTTGCTACCTTTGGGTTCCCATTTTTTTCAACATGCTCCGCAAATCATTATTTCTCCTGATGTTTGGCCTGCTTACTGCCGGCCACGTTTCCGCCCAATGGAACCTCATCAACCCGCTTCCCACCAATAATAACCTGAAGGACATGATCTTCCTGAATACCAGTAAGGGTGTGGCGGTTGGAATGAGCGGCACCATCCTCACAACCTCAAATGGTGGAGATATCTGGAAAACTGTTCCTTTCCATTCCTTTACAAACCTCAATTCGGTTGCATCGCCCGATTCGGATGCGGTTTTTATCTGCGGGGACAACGGCCTGCTTATTAAAACCGATTTTAGTTTTATCCTTATAGATACTCTTGAATCCGGCCAATACGGAAATCTGAATAAGATCCTTTTCCTTAACCATTCGGTCGGGTTTTGCATTGGCAATGACCGGCTGATCCTGAAGACCACCGATGCCGGACGGCACTGGATTCCTGTCACTTTCGGCTATAAAGGCGACCTGGTGGACCTCTCATTTCCGGATGACTCGGTAGGTTACCTGGCAGGTAGCTTTTACACTCCTTTCAGCGAGTATTCCGCCACACTTCTGATCACCCGCGACCAGGGTACCTCCTGGAATCTGGTCGATTCGCTGAAGTTTACGCCCAACGCCATCTGTTTCACGGATTCCCTTACAGGATTCATCGCCAGCTATGATCTCCTGAAAACCACGGATGGAGGGAAAAGCTGGTCGGCCGACACCCTGCCGGATTATTACTTTCTGGATGTCTGCTTTCAGGATAAGCAAAACGGGTGGGCGATCAGTTACGAGGGGAACCTGGTTAAGACCATGGATGGCGGGAATTCCTGGAACCGGATCACCCGTAACGGGACCTCTAATCATATCCTGGTACTAGATCAGGATACCCTTTTTACCTATGGATACGGAGGGGATATCTGGGTGAGCCGGGATGGCGGAATGCAGTGGACAGAGACCGGCCAGGGCAACAGGAATCCTTTGTCTGTCATCAGTTTTGTGGATGATAAAAGGGGGTTTATCCTGGGCGACAGTGTGTTGTACCGGACAACCGATGCCGGTGTGAACTGGCAAATGGAGGATCACACTGCCGGGAACATCGATGATGCCGCCTTTGCCAACAAAGACCGATGTCTGGCGCTCGCCTGGAGAGGTACCTGGCTGACCACTGACGGATGCAGGACCTGGCACCAGGTGAATGTTTCACTACCGAGAGCTGTTTACGGATGCGCGTTCGCTGACGAAAGTACGGCCTATATCACCGGTGTGGAATACGGTCATTTCTTTAGCTATGCGGTGGTGCTGAAATCAATTGATGGCGGCGAAACCTGGACCACAGATTCCCTGCCCGGCAAGCCATTGATCAGGGAACTGCATTTCATGCCCGACGGTACCGGGTTTGCCATGGGATTTTCCGGGGGGCTTTACAAAACGCCTGATGCTGGAAAATCCTGGGAGCAGATTGCGGGAATGCCTGTCAGGACAGCTTTCCGGAAGATGAATTTCCCGACCATGGAAACCGGCTATGCGACCGGCGTATTCACAGACACCTCAGGAAGGCCCTACAATGTTATTTGCAAAACCATTGATGCCGGAAACCAATGGGCGCAGGTGTTTCTAGAAGACACCAGCTTCAGGCCCGAGTATTCAGGAGTGTACTTTGTTGATGAATCCAAGGGTTATGTAACAGGTTCCGAAGGTTTTATCCTGAAAACCACAGATGGCGGCACCTCATGGACAAAAGATTTCTCAACCAACGGATTATATGCTATCGGAGGAACCGGTGGCCGAATCTGGGCCATTGGCGCTTACGGGACCATCCTGTCCAATCAGATTGATTCAGGGCTGGGTATTCCGGATTCGGCTTCACGGCTGAATCTTATCAAGGCCATTTACCCAAACCCTTTCCAGCGACAGGTGGAAGTTAACCTGTCACTCGATCAGCAGGGCCCTGTACGGATCACCGTTACCGATCTTACCGGGCGCCGGATGCTTGATCTTACCCTGATTTTCTCTGCCGGCGAATCTACCTGGACATTTGACGGAAGTCATCTCGCTCCTGGGGTCTATATACTGAACCTTAGTTCCGGCTTGGGTTTCAGTTCAGCGCGGATGCTGAAGATAAGCAGGGAGTGAGCGGATCCGAATATTTTTTGCTTTAGGTTTCCATCGATCCAGACCCGGCAACCTCCTGACTGTCAATTGAAGAGAGTGAATTGTCAATTGGCAAAAACTTAGGGTTAGGATTTTATTTTGCCTGATGTTTTATTGCCCGGAGCGCATCGCAGCGGGAGTGTGAGCTATCCGGGTTCGGATGGATTTAATCACTTCAGGGTTGAGTGTACCTTCAAATTCCAAATCATAATCATCCTGCAGCCCCAGCCAGAACTTGGCGGTTGTTCCAAAATAGGCACTTAGCCGTAGGGCCGTGTCGGCCGTGATTCTCCGGTTTCCCTTGATAATCTGGGAAATTCGGGTTTGAGGGATATCAAGATCTTTTGATAAGCGATAGGCAGAGATGTTCATCGGGACCAGGAATTCTTCCAGTAAAATCTCTCCGGGATGAATGTTTGCGAGCTTTTCCATTTCAATTCTATTTATGATAGTCAACAATCTCAACGTCGGTAACCTGGCTTGCTTTCCACCTGAAAATGATTCTCCATTGGTCATTGACCCGTATACTATGATATCCTTTCAGGTTCCCGGCCAGTTTCTCCAGATGGTTCGAAGGCGGAACTTTCAGATCATGAAGCGTTTGAGCGTTGTTAAGCATTCTGAGTTTTCGTCTGGCAACCTGTTGAATTTCAACAGGAATCTTAAGCGACATATTACCATTCCAGATATTCTCTGCCGCTTTTGAACCAAAGGAAATGATCATACTAACGCTTTAAGATACTAACGCCAAAGATATGTAAAAATTGTATGCAACTATCAATAACTCCGTATATCGGTTCAAACTTTTCATTTCAATTTTATATCGTAGGCCACCAGCGCATTGGTGTGCCTCAGGTACAGAATTCCGTTGTGAATGACCGGGTGAGCCCAGAAAGGACCGTTGTTCCCCAGGGTTACCTGGAAGGTGCTGATCAGGTCGAACTTATCGGGGTTGGCTTTAAGAAGTCCTACGTTTCCTTTCTTTTCTTCATAAATGTACAGGAGCCCTTCTGCGGCAATGATTGAACCCTTGCAATTCCAGGGCTCTTCCCACATTTTCTTTCCGGTTTTCCAGTCAATGCAGCACCAGTTGCCGTTGCCGTTATTCAGCCAGTTGGCGCCATAGAGATATCCGTCGATCAGGACGGCTCCTCCGTGATGGACATCCAGTACTTTATCGGACCACACCACTTCAGCGCTTTTCAGGTCTTCAGCGATTTTGATCATCTTGCCGCCTTTGTCATAACCTGCTGTGAAATAAACCATTCCATCCTGATAGATTGGGGTTACGCAGTTGATCAGGTCCCGGCCCGATTGCCGGAGATTCTCGGCCGGTTCGAGGGCAACCTTCCAAAGAATTTCTCCATTTGAGGGGTCAACGGCAAAAACATGGACCAGGGAAGCATTGACTATCATTTTTTTACCGTTATAAGTCACCAGGATGGGTGAAATGTAAGCGGGTTTGTCATTCAGGCTTGCCGATTTCCAGATCAGATCACCGGTTGCCTTTTCAAGGGCGATGGTCATGGTTTCGGGTCCGCCAGGCGAGTAGTAAATCTGATCTCCGTCAATCAGGATGGATTCAGCAATCCCCCAGTTTCCAAAGGTACCCTTGTGAATTTCACTGCCTTTGTACGTCCAGATCATTTTCCCGCTGGCGGCGTCGATGCAGGCCAGGTCGCCGCGCCCGCTGCAGGTATAAACCTTATCGCCTTCAATGGTGGGTGTAGCACGGCTTTCGGGGTACGATCCCTTCCAGGCACGTCCGATAGCCGTTTGCCAAAGTATTTTTCCATTCATATCCAGAGCCAGGAGAATATCCAGGGAGTCCCGGGTGCCTGTAATGTAAAGGGTGTTTTTTCCAAAAGAAGGGGATGAATATCCTTTGGGCAGCTCAAGATTGGACCATAAAAGGGTGGGTCCGCCGGCCGGCCAGGATTTCAGCAAGCCGGTTTCCGTGGAGACCCCGGTGCGGTCCTTCTCGCGCCATCCGTTAAGTTCCTGAGAAAAGCACAATTGGGTGCCGAGGATAATCAGAATAAAAAGTACGGGAATCGATTTCATAGAAAAATTTTCCCGAATATAACTAACTACGGCAAGTTTAAGATAGCATTCTCACGTTGAACTCCGATCCATGCAGGTAACACCTCAGCAGCACCCAAGGCACGCATTTTGTTAGTTTTCCATTACGGTACAAACTAAAGCGACATCAAATGCGAAAATCTTTTTACCTACCGGCCCTGTTGATTCTTATTTTGATGAACTCGTGTACCACGCTGAGCCTAACAGAGATCCGGAATCTGAAGCACACCGAATTTGAGCCATTGAGGCTGGATCCGGCTATCGAAACCAATAATTTGCGGATCGACCTGTTGCGGCAGACTGAGGAGGAGCGGGTGAACGATTCCACTGTCACCACCGAGGATACTCCCTACCATCCCCTGGGTTTCGATCTGGGGAACGGACTCTTTTACGATCTGAACGATAACCTGAGTTTCCGTATCGATGAGCTGCTGGGGATAACCAATGAGGACTGCTGGTCGGTGGAGAGACTGGACGGGAGGCGTCAGCGCCGGGCCGACTGCGTATGGACCCTCTGCGGCGATACCCTCACCTTAAACTATCCGTCAGGCCGGCGGGAGCGATACATCCACCACGGGGTCCATGATGGGGCGACCACCTTGGTGAAGTCGCGGAATAGATTGCTGTATGCGGTGGATTTTAATGGCGGGCAAACGGTTTATCGTTACAGGACCCGGAAGCTCGATGTGATTGAAAAAGCTGGCGAGAACGAGTATTCTGTCCGGGGGGGATTCAGGAGGGAATATTTCCGGTTGCAGGGAAACCGGCTGCTGCTAAATCGTGGCTATAGTATCGAGCTTTCTGATAGAAATCAGAAAATCAGAATTATACAGTCCGGTTGGCTTGGCAGTCGTGTGATGTTGACAATGGAAAAGAGCGGTAACTTTCTGTATCTGTATGACCGGAATTACCACGGACAGAAGCTGGAATCAGGCGATGGCTGTGTCACCGTATTCAGGGATGGACGTTTACAGACGCGATGGAGACGGATTCGCTGATATTTCTGGTTCAAGGCCAGGAACCCCTCTTGCCGGATGTTTTTATCGGCCGGGGTTACCGGAGATTTTCCGGAATGATTAGCCAGCCAAAATCCGTATCAGGTCTTCATTCAGGTTGCCTCACGACGGGAAAAGGGAGGTATTTACTAAAGCACCGCTCCTACTTTCACCATGGATCCGAAGATGATTCCACCCTGTTTGACCCCGCCGGTGAGGAAGAGTTTCAGTCCGATCAGAAGGGTGGACCCGATCCGCTGCTCATCTTCCAGAATGACATTAAACCCGGTAGTTTTACGCCTGTACATCTCATAAACGGTGCCATTCTGAAGGTCCCAGTTATGATAGACGTTGGTATGGTTGAAGAATGAAGCACCACCGCCGATCCTGAAGTTGTTCCCTTTGTCGTTGCGGAACGGGGATACAAACAAGTTGGCACTGCCCATCAGGTAATCGGCGTGGTCCATAACTCCGCGATCACTCTTGCCGATTCCAATGCTTGCCGCAGCCGTAAAGTATCTGTTGATCTTGTAGTTAAGCTCGTTTTCAAAACTCAGGGTCCGCATATCTCCGCTGCCCATAAATCCGAATCCGGTGCCGAACTTCATATCGAACCCCGATTTACGGTCCTGGGCGGAAAGGCCTGCGTATACGGTAAACAGGAGAGCAAGAATGATGGTCTTTTTCATGTGTTGGTATTGGTGTGACAAAGATGGTGAAAGGTCGGTTCATTTTGGCTGGTTTTCATCGCCATCGTGAAAGCAACCCACCCGTTTGCCTAATTGGTAGAATCACCCCGTAGCTTTTTCATACCTGTCCCTGTCCTATCAGAACAATCCTAAATGAAAAAGTCATGCCTAAAAAGTCAACCCTGCTAATTTCCTTGTCCATTGCCATTGTCATTTTAGCCTTGGTTCCGGGCAGGATCCATCATAAAAAGAATCTTCGGATAAAGCATGAAAGCTTTCTTTTGAAAGCCGGAAAGGATATGAAAAAGGATCTGGGCGACGGTACTGAAAAGAATCCGTCCGTTGACCGGCCGGATGAGGCTGCCTTTGCGGAGTTTATCCGGACGATGGATCCCGTTTCCCAAACGGTACCCGTTGAGCGGCGCTTTGCGGCTCTGGAGGAGGCGCAGGAGCTCATGATGCTGAAGAGCGGCACCGCTTCGTTGAAATGGGAGTCGCTGGTGGCTGATATGGGAGGCCGGACGCGTACGTTGATGTTTGACCCCAATGATCCTTCCGGAATGGCTATGTTTGCCGGCTCTGTCACGGGCGGTCTCTGGTACTGTGAGAATCCACTGGATGGTGCAGACTGGATGCCGGTCAATGATTTCTGGTCAAACCTCGCGATCAGCAGCCTCTGCTTTGATCCCCAGAATCCTAAAAACTTCTATATGGGAACCGGCGAGAGTGAAACTGCGCTGATCACCTACCGTGAGTCATCGGGGCGGGGGAACGGGCTCTATCATTCCATGGATGGAGGCAAAACATGGGATTTGCTGCCTTCCACTTCCCGGTGGGCTTATGTGACGGATGTGGAGGTACGTGTTGAAAACGGCAATTCCGTAATTTATGCCGGGGTGGTATCGGGCTATTACAAGGGAATTGCACACAGGAACACACCGTCCGACGGATTGTACCGGTCCACCGACCAGGGAGCGACCTGGAGCCAGGTTCTTCCCAATATTCCGGGAACCAGTACACCCTTTGCACCGGCGGATATCTGCTTTTCAGCCGACCGCACGCGCATTTTCGTAGGGACAACTTATGGGATCAACTCAAGTGTCACTGACAATGACCGGAGTGGTGCGGCATGCATACTTTATTCCGATAACGGACTCACCTGGACGTTGAATCAGCAATACAACCAGGCGATCCTGCAGAAGACAGAGGTCAATCTGCCCGGACGTGTCATGATCACCGAAGCACCTTCTGATCCGAACATCCTTTATGCCATTGTGGCCTCCGGATATCCGGCAGGGGCTTTTTACGGATATGGCTGTGAATACCTGCTGAAAACCACCGACAAGGGACTCACCTGGACCGCGATCAACTTTCCACAGGGTTTTGCCTCCCTGGCCTGGCATGCCTTTACGGTTGCCGTTAACCCACAGGATCCCAATGTAGTATGGCTCGGCGGGCTGGATACCTACCGTACCCTGGATGGAGGTGCCAACTGGACGATCATGTCCAACTGGGCCCTGATGTATGGGAGCGGTTCGCCCAGGTATGTGCACGGCGATATCCACCAGATCCTGCATAACCCACTGGATGGCCGAACCCTGTTCATCGCAACAGATGGCGGGATTTTTGCCACGGGATCTTCCTTATCCCCTGATAATGTGAATTTTCACGAGCTGAATCAGAATTTTAACACACTCCAGTATTATGCCTGCGCGATATCATCGGTAAAGGGCGACCGGCAGTTCGCCGGCGGGCTGCAGGATAACGGTACCCTGCATTACAAACCGGGTGATATCCCCACCATGACCGATAAGCTGTCGGGCGGTGACGGTGCCTACTGCTTCTTTGATCAGGATAATCCCAACCAGATACTCACCAGCAGCCAGTATTCAACTCTGTATGTTTACATGAACAGGGTTGGTCAGCCACCCTTGTTTCGGAATGCTGCACAGACCGGTCTGGGTATATTTATTAACCCGATGGATTACGACTCAGAAAATAACCGCCTGTATTTAAATGTTACTTATTTCGATGGAAGTACCGCCAATAATCTGGCCATCGCCAATATATCTGAAAACCAGATCACAGGGGTTGTCCGCAATATCGGATCGCACACAACGGTTCCTTTTACCGCCCTAAAATGGACGGAAAGCAGCAGCGACGGAGGAACGCTGTTTCTGGGAACGGCTTCGGGACAACTCTACCGGCTCGACAAGCCCCATTCTGACAGTCTGTCCATTGAACTAACCGGGAATAATTTTCCGGTCGGATATATCAGCAGTATCGAATCCGGAAAATCCGCCGATACATTGATGCTTACCTTCTCCAATTATGGTATTCCGTCGGTTTTCCTCAGCACCGATGCAGGCACTACCTGGAAGAATATCGAGGGAAATTTGCCTGACATGCCCGTCCGCTATGGGATCTTTCATCCCCAAACGGCACGTCATGCGATGATCGCTACGGAAACCGGAATCTGGAGCACAACCGACGTGCTGGCCGCTGAAGTTACCTGGACGCCACAAGTTAGCGGGATGGCTAATGTGCGTGTTGACATGCTCAGGGTCCGCCCTTCGGATTTCACGGTAGTTGCCGCATCCCACGGCCGCGGACTGTTTACGACTACCTGGGACCTTCAGGGCAGCAGCGGCATCGATCCGGTAATTGCCGGGCAGGAAATGAAGGTTTATCCGAATCCTACCTCCGGAGAATTCAGGGTGGAAGCCGCCTTGCGGGAGCCCGGACTGTTAACCATCCGCGATGTTCAGGGGCGTCTTATCAGGAGCCTTAAGATGGTTCCGGGACAGGCCAGTCAGCCGCTGGATCTGCGCAGGGAAGGCAACGGCACCTATTTTATCAGGATTGAAAGCCCGGGACAGAACGCGGTAAAACAGCTGATTGTCAGGTAGAATATAGTCTTCAATGTTTGGAATAAGTACGTTTCACAAGGTGACGGAATGACTTAAAACATCGATTGCTTTTACAAATCTGCGTTTATAACCCGCCTGTTTCAGACTTGAAATGATCACTTTCATTTCTATACCCGATGAGGCATGGATAAAATCACTTTCATTTCCCTTTGGATTTGTAACAATACCCACATGGCCTATAACATTTGCGGTAGGACTTAAAAAAATCAGAATATCTCCCTTTCCTGCGCTGTCAATCGGGATTTCTTTTCCAAAATTCTTAAATTGAGAAGTGGTTCGTGGAATCTTAACTTTAAAATGCTTAAAAACAAAGTAAACAAATCCGGAACAGTCAAATCCATCCTTACTACAGGCACCGGCAAAATAAGGTGTGCCTAATAATTCCATACCAAAGCTCACGATACTGTCTCTCAAGGACGCATTATCTTTTTTTGGATATATTGATGTGCCTTTGGTCATTGTATCATCTCTTACAGGTATCCCCTTATCTTCTAGGGAAAAGCCGTAAGTGATTATGGACCAAGCAATTACCGATGAACAAATGATGGTTGCAAATGGTTGCAAATTTTTAAGATTTGGCAGAGTTTTTAATTCATTTTTCTCAGCATAATAGCTTATTTCTTTAGCTTATTTCTTTAGCTTATTTTTCAGCTTATTTTTTGTGTTGCCATTTGCCTTTTGACCAGGATTGGCCTTTGGGGGATTCCTTCCATTGCCCTGCTACATAACTTCTGCCCAGAACCGGTTTCTTCCAGTATCCATTCCTCTGAACATAGACTTGTCTCGGGGGACTCCAACCCCAGTCACGATTGACCCATACATGTAGGGTACTTGGCTGCGGTGGCCTGGGACGCTCAATATATACCGGTCGGGTGGTAACATATCCTGACGTATAACATCCGCTGAAGCCAATAGTAATTGAAGCTAGAACAGCTAAATAAACGAGTTTTTTCATATTGATGGTTTTATTTCGAAATGAATAATATCGGTACAAAGTTTAGTGTAATTGCCTGCTAAAGTGTTACACAATTGCGGCTAAGAATTGCATGATTCACACCTTTTAGAGCGGATTGCCCATGAAGCAATTATGTAATAGATAGATGGAATCATGTAATATTTATTGGTCTTATGGAGGCTACTTTTGTATAAATCATTGTTAAATCATAAAGGTCATGTCGAAGTATCCAAAAAAAGGTCAGGAGAAAATCGGAAAAGTAAACTTTCCCATAGTATGCGTGGGTGGTTCGGCCGGCGGTCTGGATACCTATATCCGGTTACTCCGGAATCTTCCGGCTGACCTGGGAGTTGCCATTGTTGTCGTTAATCATCTGAGGAAAGTAGCAACCATGCTACACCAGATCCTCCCGCACTATACAAAGATGCCGGTGGAACTGATTACTGAAAAACTCGATGTCGAACCCAACCATGTATTTGTAATCCCGGAGAAGAGGGACCTGCATGTTTTAGAAGGAGAATTTCGCTTGAAGCCGATTTCAAAACCCAGGGGCTGGCCAGATGTGATTACGGTTTTTATGCGTTCGCTGACTGAGAATTGGGATGGCCAACTTATCGCCGTTATTGTCTCAGGCTATGATGGTGACGGTGCAGCTGCGTTGAGCGGCATAAAAGAGGCAGGCGGTATTACCATAGCTCAGAAACCCGACACAGCCACTCAGCCAGATATGCCTGAGAGTGCCATAGCAAGTGGGTGTATAGATTTTGTTCTGTCACCAGAGGATATTGCACGGAAAATTAAACAAGTTGTGGGTGCTGATTCAAAGGGATAAAGTCTTGGTTTTTCTTACCTCTATCGGAATGAAATTGATAGGTAGATTAGTTTTTTAATATTTTGTGAACTACGGCTCTTTGTCCAATTGTCAGGCGGCCAAAATAGAGGCCTGAAGGCAGTTCATCCGCATTCCATTCCACTTGGTGCCGCCCCTGCGGCTGGACTTCATTCACCAGGTTTGTGACCGGCTGACCGAGGTAATCGTAAATAATGAGGCTAACCTTTCCAGGTTCCAGGAGCTGGTATTCGATGGTGGTAATGCCGGGGAACGGATTCGGGTGGTTACGGATGGATTTCAATGCAGTCAGGACTGGATCCGGAAGCACGGAGGATTCGGCCTCCCAATGGAAGATCCTTATCAGGCCGCTTTCAGAACCCGTGACAAGAACTGACCAATCCTCGCTGAACGATACGCCGTTGATGACGTCGGTACCGGTATTTACACGGGGCAAAAATTCTGTTTCGGCTTCAAGGTCCCAAATGCGGAGAAGTTTGTCCTCACTGCTAAGTGAGAAAGAAATACCGCCGCCCGTGCGTGTAATGTTGGTACCGCTGCCGACTGAAGACAGCAATGAGCCATCCGGATTGAACTCCAGAAAATCCGGGTATGAAGTGTGCCCGGTTAGGGTTCCGGTTATCTGTCCGTTTTGGGGGTTCCGGATATTGATTAGCCGATCTTCTCCGCCGGTGGCAAGGACCTGTCCGTTCTGACTGAATGCAACGGACTCAATCCACCCGGTGTGACCGCCAAAGCTGGTTATCTGATTTCCGGTGGTGACGTCCATGATATAAACTTGATCGTCACGTTTTCCTGTGGCAATGCGGCTTCCATCGGGACTGAGCGCAACCATACGGAACATGCCTGAAATAGTGCGGATTTCACTCAGGTTGTTTGCATTCCAAATCCTCACCTGCAATGAGCCTCCTCCGCCCTCAGCGCCGGCAAGCATGGATCCATCCTGTGAGAAGGCCAGCTGGCTGATTCCTGCCGGGGCTGTCTCCACAGAGGCGAGTTCAGCTCCGGTCGCTATGTTCCAGAGCCGGACCACACCGTCGCGGGGATCGCCAAGAAAGACCGTTCCGGTAGAGGCAAGAATATTGCTGTTTGGACTGAATGCAAGTCCCGTGACGGGTTGTATGTGCCCGGCTAAAGTTCTTATTTCCTGAAAAGTCCCCGCATCAGCGATCCGAATGAGATTATCGGCATAAGTGCCGTAGGCGATCATGCGTCCGTCAGGACTGACGGCAATGCTGGCAATGGATTCAGCCGGACCCTGGATGGTACCGACCTGTTTGAAACTGTAAGTTTGGGCAACATCCTTCTCGCATCCAAATAAAAAAGCAGAGAATAACATCAGAAAGAAGATGTAGATTTTTAGAATTTTTTTGGGTTTCATAATCTTTCCTCCGGCTTGTTTGGCAAGAAATATTTAAAAGTGCTATTCAATAGTTATTTCATAACCAAAAAGATACGGTATTCAACGACGAAAACCAAATCATTTTTTTACCTGCCTAAAAATTATCAGGTTGTCAGACAATTCCCAGTTTAACTGATGTAAGTTTGAAGTAGCAATAATCACAAGTACAAGATGAAATTATTCTCCGTTCTGACTCTGATTGCACTGCCGGTACTGGGAGCTGCAGCCGCATGTGACAAGCAGGCAACTGAATCCCTTTCGGTCGATGGTAAAAAGGAGATAGTCTTTAACCGGAAATGGGCGGAAAAGGCGTTTTCCACAAAGATCCCATTCTCATTTGTTTACGGAGGACGGAACTCATCGGAGTTCCTTGCTGGCTGGGATAAGCAGGTTAAGGACGAAAAAATTGATGCCACCAAACGCAGGCGAACCCTTACTCTCACCGATCCGAAAACCGGGCTTGAGGTAAGGGTGGTCGCCCTGATTTACACGAATACGGCAGGGGTCGATTGGACGCTCTGTTTCACCAATACCGGCACTAAGAACACACCAGTCCTAGAACAGGTAAAGGCAGTCGATGTAAGTATCGCCCTGGACGAAAATCAGGATTCGCCTGTATTGCACCGCCTGAAAGGAGGAGGGGCGAATGCCGACGACTGGATGCCATTCGATGAAGCCCTGGCCCCCGGACAAAGGAATGAGTTTGCACCGACTGACGGACGCTCGTCGCTGGGGAATACGCCCTGGTTTAACCTGCAATGGGAGGGCGGAGGGGTTATTACGGCCATCGGCTGGACCGGAAAATGGACAGCTGCAGTGGAGAACAGGGAAGGAACAGTACGGATTCAGGCCGGGATGAAGAACATCCATACCGTACTCCTGCCTGGTGAGACGATCCGCAGTCCGCGGATCATGCAGCTGTACTGGTTTGGCAATGAGGAAATCCGGGCTTACAACCTGTTTCGCAGGACCATGCTGGACCACGTCGTACCCATAATCAACGGGGAAACGGTTACTCCGCCAATTGCACATCTCAGTACGGCCTTTTATGAGTTTGACAAAGGCACGGAGGCGGATGTTCTGTCGCATTTGTCTGCTATTGACGGACTGGGTTTTGAGTGTTTCTGGGTGGATGCCTATTATGGAAAAAACGATTTTCCGACAGTCGGCAACTATGTGTTTCCGCTGCTCAGAGGATTCAATATAGATCGTTTCCCGAACGGAATGAAACCTGTAGGTGACGCCGTGCGGAATGCCGGGCTGAAATTCCTGATGTGGTTTGAATACGACCGGGTAAGTTTGGGCACCCTGGAGGACCAGGAGCATCCCGAATGGGTGGTACGGTTGCCGGAAGGAGGGACAGGGATGTTTAATCTGGGCATTCCCGAAGCACGTGAATATATATTCAGATATCTCTCAGAGTCCATTAAGGAATATGGGATCAGCTGGATGCGCGTTGATAATAACGGAATAGGCTATGAAGGTTTTTGGGCATACCTTGACAAGGACCATCCCGACAGGGTTGGAATCTCCGAAATACGATGTGTGGAGGGGCATTACCGCCTGTGGGATGATTTGCTTAAAGAGTTTCCATATCTGGCTATCGACAATTGTGCCTCCGGTGGGGGCCGGGTCGATCTGGAAACCTGTTCCCGTTCCATCCCCCTCTGGCGGACCGATGGGACCATCTGGCCGTTATTCGACAAAGACTTCAACCGGGCCGCCATGCAGAACCAGCTCATGACCGGAGGCCTCAGCCGGTATGTTCCGTTCAATGTAAGTGGCCAGATGGGAGCCACTCCCTATCTGTTCAGGAGCGGTTTCAACGGCGGCATCTCTTTTTGTGAGGATGTCCGCCCGGCGGACTATCCGCGCCACCTGCTCAAACAAGCCATAAGCGAGGGAAAGCGTATCAGGAAATACTATTCCGGCAACTTTTACCCGCTCACAACAATGTCGCTGGATACAGCGGTCTGGTGTGTGTTCCAGTATCACCGGACGGATAAAAATGACGGGATGATCATGGCCTTTCGCCGGCCTCAGTCGGAGCAGGCTAATTTCGCCCTGAACGGATTGCACGAGATTGATCCGGAAACTAATTACCAGGTAACCGAATATCCAGGTTTTGAGCCATTGTCAACCAGGATGATGACCGGCGGGGAACTCTTACAATCATTGGCTGAAATCAATGAAAACCCGGGTTCAATACTGATTGAGTATGAAAAAGTCAGCAAGTTTTAGCTGTGCTTACTCCCTGACATTGTAGGACACCAGATAATCTCCGTGTCGCACCAACAGCATCCCGTAATAAATGGAGGGATGAGCCCAGTAAGGTCCGGTACCTTTACTAACCTTGAACGTGCTGGTGATTTTAAATTCTTTCGGATCGGCTTTCACCAGCGCCATGTTACCTCCCTTTTCTTCATAAATGTAGAGCATACCGTCGGCGGCAATGATCGGTCCCTTGTTGTAGAAATCAGCGATCCAGGTAATCTCTCCGGTTTTCCAGTTCAGGCATATCCATTTCCCGCTGTTTCTTCCAGTGAAATTAGATCCGTATAAGCAGCTGTCAACCAGTACCACGCCGTGATTCTGATTGTCGAACGTATGATCGGCATATTCTTCGGTAACGGATTTGCCATCCGGTGCAATCCTTAGCATTACGGATTTTACATCCCAGCCATTGGAGATCCATAGGCAGCTGTCGCGGTAATTGGGACTGTTCGTGAAAATGGTGACATTATCGCCGTTTTTATCGAGAAAATTGTAATGGTAGGTCCAGAGAATCTTACCATCTGAGGCATCCACTCCCACCAAATGAGTCTGGATGGCAGCAATAATGTACTTCTTCCCGGCGTGATCAATGGCTATGGGCGACATATTGGAACGGTGCGCATGGAGGGATTCCGATTTCCATACCAATTTGCCGGTCATCTTGTCGAGGGCAATCACGGTGGTTGTTTCACCGGCCGGAGTTACGATTACCTTGTCATCCACGAGCAGGATCGATTCCGATACACCGAACATATCCCAGTTGCTGCCGTACTCTTTATGAATATCCACACTCCAGATTTCCGCTCCGGTCAGGGCATGGAAACAGACCAGATGATCCATGCCGGTGAGGACATATATCCTTTCCCCTTCCACCGTTGGCGTACATCTGGCTTCCGGAAAGGATTTGTTCCAACACCGGCCGTAGGATTTCTGCCAGAGAATGTTCCCGGAATGGTCCAGGCAGGTCAGGTACTCCAGGGTATCTTTTGTCCCGGTTGCATAAATTCTCTCCTTTGTGGCAACTGCTGATGAAAAGCCTTTGCCCAGGCCCGGCGTTGCGAAAATAATTGCCGGACCCTCCTCCGGCCACTCTTTCAGCAACCCGGTATCCGGATAAACGCCATTCCTGTCAGGGCCGAGCCATTGAGCATCCTGGCCGGGAACTGCAATCGAAGTTGCCATGATCATCATCCAAATGATGAATCCCTGTTTCTTTAGTCTAAAGTCTGACATTGCTCTGTTATTTGGAAAAGCAGTCCGTCATCAGTTCGTCCTCTACAGCCTTACTGAGATCAAGAAGGTGGAAATAGGTTACCGTCCCTGTCGGATCGATGAATTCGGTGAAAGTCAGGGACAAATGCGGGGCACCCTTTCCCCAGGCTCCCGGAGCTTCAACCCTTACTTTGACCTTCACTTTCCTTCCATCGGGACGGATTGTGGGGTCAGCTTCCGGTTCACCCAGCCCGGCCGGATCGATAACGATGCCTTTGAAATCCGGATATTTTTCCAGGATTTCCTCGTTCTGCGCCGTCCCCAGGCAGTAAACCACAGGGCCTCGTGCGAGAGCCACCTTACCCTCCTGCAGTTGGTGCCCTTTGATAAAACGCCACTCCATTGGCAACTCCAGGGTTACTATGTCGCCCGCTTTCCACTTGCGGCGGATCTCATAAGGATTTACGCCTGGTTTTATGGCAATCGATGGTTTATCATTAATCATGATGCTGGCGTTTTGGCACCACCGTGGAATGCGCAACCGAAGCGCGAAGGTGGCCTCCGCCGACGGTGTTACGGTGAAAACCACATGGCCTGAGTTCGGGTAATCCGTCTTCTGGGCTAGTGTTACCGATACATCGGAATTCAATTTGACGGTTGTCGTTGAGGTAGTGAACAGGTTAACTGCGATAGCCTTGCCAGGTATGGTATAGAAGACTTTTTGCGGCAGTTCCGCCATGATGCGGCGGAAATTACCGGGACAGCAGAAGCCGTCCTGGTCGAAATAGACGCGTGGGCCGGTGAACGGCATGAAATACCTGATCCTCCTTCCCTCCGGATCCTGCGCGGCAAGGAGTGAGTTATAAATGGTACGCTCCATGATGTCGCCATACCGGAGATCGCCATCCAGACGCATCAGGCTTTCCAGCCACCGGAGCAGATAAGCCGTAACGCAAGCCTCACCGATCATCCCGGCGCCATTCTGTGTATAGGAGAACCATTCGCCATCTGATGCAGAACCGACCACATTGAGTCCCCCGCCCGTCCGTAAAAGCTCGTGGCGCATATATTCCGACATCTCCAGCAAGGAGGGCAGCTTTTTGAAACGATAGAGCTCCGTCTGTGCATAGCACCGGGCAAGCATCACATAAACATGCGCGGCTCCGGTTTCAAAGGTTTGATTCCAGTCGAGAAGGGAGGCACATTGAACTTCAGCCTTCGAATTTCCATGCCGGATTTCTGCCGCAAAATTCAGGTACCGATCATCGCCAGTGCACTTATAGAGAGAAAGGAAAGCTTCCGGAAGCCCGGCGGTACATACCTCTTCCGGCTTCGTGTCTTTGGGAAACGTACGGATCACATAATCACCCAGATCCCTGGCGTACTGCAGTATCTTTTCGTTTCCAGTGGCAAGCCAGTTCCGGGTGAGTCCGAGGAGCAGGTATTCCTGCTCGTGAAGAGCCCAGTTGTAGTGGTTTTGGCGGCCCTCCGGTTCGGTTCTGAAAGTACCGATATAACCGTCGGCATCACGTGTTTGCAGGATGCCATCGATCAGTCCGGATGTACGCGCTGTGACTTTCGGATCGCCGGTATATCCCGAAAAAAGGCTGCCGGCATCAATCACCTTACCCACCCCAACATAATGGTAATTGTCGGTGAACGGACGCAAGCGGAATGGGGTGATGTAATCTTTGCCGAGGTCCAGAACCATGTAATTCTTATAAATGAGGTCGTTGATACGACGTCCGATCTCCCCCGACAATTCCGATTGTTTCAGCGTCACGGGCTGAAGTTTATCGTCATTATTAAAATCCTTTTGCTGGGGGTAGGAGGCGGAAAAAGTAAAAAGTGCCGTTATGACAAAGGCCAGGGTTGTTAGTGGTTTCATGTTTTAGGGGTGTTATCTAAATTCAGAATGGGGGCCAGAACCTTAAACTTAAATTATCAACAAGGTAAGCAAAAATTGGTTTTCTGGCAGTCGAAGTCCAGTCTCAGTAACGCTTACAATTAATCATGTGGGACAATGTATGCCGATCAAAGAGCCTGAAGAATTTAATTATAAATTTAACCAGGTAACATATAACTTTTTCTATGGGAACAACGGCAAGGCATTTCTGTGTGTTATTACCAGGCATTTTTATTGTGTATCAATCTATTGCACAAAATTATGTCACCAACCAGCCCCCGCTGGTGCCTCAAAAGTATATCGAGCTGCCGTTGGGATCTGTTAAACCGCAAGGATGGTTGTTGGAGCAACTCACCATTATGAATAAGGGACTGACCGGTCACCTGGAGGAAGTCTATCCGGCAATCAGTAAGGATAATGGCTGGCTGGGCGGTACCGGCGAAAGTCTTGAGGCAACACCCTATTGGCTCGACGGTGCCTTGCCCCTGGCCTGGCTATTAGATGACCCGGTATTAAAGGGTAAAGTTTTGAAGTATATAGACTGGGTCCTTGATAATCAAAGGCCATCAGGGTATTTCGGCCCTTATACCAAATATGAAAGGGATTCAGGCGCAAAGGTTGAAAACATTAATCAGGGTGATGACCTTTGGCCCAGAATGGTCATGCTGAAAGTCCTTCAGCAGCATTACTCGGCAACCGGCGACAAAAGGGTCATTCCCTTTATGACCCGTTACTTCCGGTTTCAGTACGAGAACCTTACTGACACAACCCGGTTAATAAACCGATATATAGAACAGACGGCCAATTCACGATGCCAGGAGAATATTATGGTGGTTTACTGGCTGTACAACCTGACTAAAGATAAATTCCTCCTCGGATTGGCCGAAAAGCTATACAAACTGACCTATGGATGGGACATCTGGCTAGGAAACCGCGACTGGCTGATTGGTGCTGCTTTCCAGCAAAATGATGCGGACTGGACGCACCGTCATGGGGTGAACGTGGCGATGGCATTGAAGGCGCCGGCAATTTATTATCAGGCTAATGGCGACTCTGACCATCTGGAAGCATTAAAAACCGGATTTAAAGATTTAATGACTTTACATGGACTCCCGAATGGCATTTTCTCGGGCGATGAAGATCTTCACGGGAACGACCCTACACAGGCAACGGAATTGTGTGCCATTGTCGAAGCCATGTTCTCACTCGAAATGGCAATGTCGATAACAGGCGACAACACCTATATGGATGCTCTGGAACGAATGACTTTTAACGCCCTTCCTGCACAGACTACGGATGACTACCGGATGAGACAGTACCTTCAAATGCCTAACCAGGTTTATGTTAGCGCCGGTGATTATGATTTTTCGTATTGTGAAAGGCTAAGCAATGTTTTTGGCACCCATACCGGTTGGTATTGCTGTTTGGTTAACATGCACCAGGGATGGGCGAAATACGCGACTCACCTCTGGTATGCGACCCCCGACAATGGCCTGGCCGCCTTGGTATACGGCCCGGGGAGGGTGACAGCCCGGGTGGGGAAGGGGGTTCCGGTTACGATCGACGAGGAAACTGTTTATCCTTTCGAGAACATTATTAATCTTATCCTAACACTACCGGAAAGCACCAGATTCCCATTAGAGCTGCGTATTCCCGTGTGGTGCGACGAAGCGGCCATCTCCCTGAACGGGATCAGGCTGCAGGCCGAAAAAGGCAATCGTATGGTAAGGATAGAACGCGTTTGGAATAACAATGACAAGTTGACGATTGAATTTCCCATGCGGGTAAAGACCACCAATTGGGGCAGAAATTCCCGCACCATTGAGCGTGGTCCGTTGGTGTATGCATTAAAGGTGGGCGAAAAATGGGAAAAGAAAATGGATCCCGATTTAGGTGAGTATTATGACATTTACCCAACAACCCCCTGGAATTACGGAATTGCAAGGGCAGTGGTGGACGACCCTGAAAAAAACACAACCGTCACTGAGAAAGCAATCTCCGGAAATTTTTATTGGAACCAGTCAAACGCCCCTTTCGAGATCAGGCTTAGTGGGCGTAAAATCCCGGATTGGGAACTGGTCAGAGGTGTGCCCTATCAGCCGGTTACCAAGCGGTATGGGGAATATCAGGGTGAGGTTGACGATACAGAGGAAACAATAACGCTCATTCCATACGGGTGTACCAAGCTGCGGATAGTGGCTTTCCCCGTAGTGAGATGAGATCGCGCCTGACAGCCTGCCTGACCCTACCTATTCTCCACTCTATTTGAAATACTCTTTAACAAAATTGTGCATTTCCACAGCAGTCATTTTATCAGTGGCTTTCAGTACAATCTTCTTATCTTCAAATAGATGGTCGTCTTTCAGGAGGTTATATAATTCTTTTTTAGCATCGGTCGGGCCAAAAAGGAGAATCTCGTTATAATGATTAATGCAGTCAGCCAGCTTCTTGTAATACTTTGCAAGCATTTGATCTTCCTTGTTATTCATGGTTTTTTCACCCCTCTCCAGGCTGGATTCTTTTTCCTGTTCGGTAAATTCAGAACCGATAATTCTTTCGGTAACTAACCCGTGGGTGAATTCCAGTATGTATGCATTGAAATGGTCCATCCAAATACCCACCTTTTTTGTGTCTTTCATGATGATATGATTTATCCGACAAAGTTCAGACCAATTGCCAGCCAAAGTATTACACAATTGCTGCTAAGAATTGTAAGATTCACACCTTTTAAAGCGGTTACCCCACCATCTCCGCAAACAGCGTCTGGATGGTTTTGTCGAGATCCCCGGTTACGCCGGGGTGCGGCTTTGAGGTTTGAATTGATGCACTGCGCACCGCGGTGAGCCAGCGGAAGCGCTCGGCTTCATCAAGGGAGGCGATGGGCCCCCCGTCCTTTTCGCCGGCGGCTATTGTGCTGAAGGCTTCCAGGTTTCTCCGGATTTCATCCAGGTCTGCATCGGGCTTCAGCGCCAGGATTCTGTCTTCCCGCAGATGAAACTTCATCCGGATGAATTTTTCTTTTTTACAGAATACAATCACACCGGCATTGACGAATTCTTCACGTTCGACAACAGGAACAATCCGTATGACGGCATATTCAAATAAATGCTTTTGCTGCATCCTGTGCTTCTTTTACAAACTGTTCTGAATAATTCAGTCGTTGACGTAAGAAACTGAAATATACGGTTTTTAACTGATCGGGAGTCTCATTCTGTGATTCCCAGGTTAGCCATTCATCCGGTATCATCTGAACGATTTCCCGGATTTTGTCTTCATCCAGCATTTCCCTGCAGAGCCGGTCTGCCTCTTCGAGCCGGGTGGCCTGCGGGAGCAAAACATGATCTTTGATATACGGGAAAGGGCCTGTGGCCTTGGTTTCCCAGCCTTCCCAGTTGTAATGGAAATAAAGGCACGACCCATGGTCGATCAGCCATAACTCCTTGTACCACACGAGCATGTTGGTATTCCGGAACGATCGGTCGACATTGGTAATCAAACTATCAAGCCAGACAATTTTAGAGGCCAGCAGCGGATCAATTTTGTTTACGGCCGGATCATAGGTGAAAGCGCCCGACAGGAAATGCAATCCCAGGTTTAGCCCCTGACTGGCCTTTAAAAGGTCCTGGATTTCCTCATCGCCCTCGGTACGGCCGAAGCACTCATCCAAACCGGCGAAAACCAGCTCGGGCACTTTCAGGTCTAAACCCCGGGCAATTTCTCCACCGATCAGTTCGGCAATGAGGGTTTTTACACCATGGCCGCTGCCCCTGAACTTAACCACATATTTGAATCCATCATCAGCTTCTGCCAATGCGGGCAACGACCCTCCTTCCCGGAGGGGCTGCATGTAACGGGTGACCATGACGGTTCTGAGGGTGCTCATTTTAAAAGGTAAAAGTAAGTTTAAGTATTAAAAAATCCCCTACCTTTTGGGGGCATACTATGGAAATCCATTCATCAGGATACAGTCAAAAAAAAGCAAGCCATGTTAAAGAAAGTTGCTGAAATTCTGAAAGGGTCCTATGTGACCCGAACCAGCGGGTTCCTCGATGTTAAAGCTAAAGCTGAGTTATTCAAGGAAATAAGTGCCGCTCTCGGAGGTGCGTTTTCGATGAGCCATACCCCGGGCAACGTCCTTTCAACCTTGCGGATTGGAATTCCCTATAAACAATGGGAGATCATTCTGACGGAATCAGACACGAGGCCGCTAAAATTTGAGGTTGCCTTTGAGTCAATGCTATATTATGAGTTAGTTATCGGACTTGAGGATTCCTTTGACAAAATTCTGAAGAAATTAGGTAAAACGGAAATCGAGGTTGGTGATATGGCTTTTGACAAACAATATTTAATTCACAGCAATGATCGCGAATTAACCTGTAAGTTGTTGAATGACAGTATTCGGAAAAAAATTCTGAAGCACAGTTTGTATAACATTTCCTATCTGACTGATAAGAAGGCGAAAAGATCAGGATTGACATCCGTTGTTAACAGGACCTTATCGGATAAAGAAGCCTACCTGGATCTTGTAACCCTTCATCAACTCCTGGCAGACAGCCTCTCGGAGTTAGGAATTGTATGACAACGGAGTCTGAAAGCCCAACTCAGGTCATTGCTCAGCGAATTTGATCAGTTCAGCATTGAACTTGGGCAACTCCTCAAGAAACATACTGTGACCGCTTTTTTCAAAAGTAATGATTCTTGAATTTTTAATCCCGGCATGCATTTGTTCGGCTAAATCAAAAGAACAGATTTTGTCTTTTTTGCCATGCATGATCAAGGTTGGGATGGTAACATGTCCCAGATCAGGTCGCAGGTCCGTATCACGCAGAGCAATCAGGCATTGTGCTGTGGCATAGGAAGAAGCGCTCAGGTTGATCCCATTCAGCCAACTGCCGATTCCTGCATTTAACGAGGTTTCGGTAGCGGAGAAAATCTTTGCAAAATTGGATAACAGCTGAGGCCTGTCAGCATAATTCAACTCAATAAGATCATCAACCGCCTTCATGGGGAGGTTGTATTTGAAATCATTGCGCTGGGTCCATATCGGGGCTGCTGCTCCGCAAAGAACCAGTTTTGAAACATGATCTCCATGGTACTTCGACACATAACGGATTGCAATGGATCCACCCATTGAAAAGCCCACCAACACGGAATCTTTAACATCCAGGGTATTCAGGACCTTTTTTATATCAAGGGCATGGACATCATAATCATAGTTACCGTAAGGCTTATCCGATTTTCCGAAACCACGCAAGGTAATGCCAATTGCCCGGAAGTTGTTTTTTATCAATGCGTTGTATTGGTACTCAAACATTTCATCACTCAGAGGCCAGCCGTGTATCAATACGATGGGCCTGCCTTCTCCAACATCGGTAATATGAAGGTGAACATTATGTTCCACCTCAATATATTCTGCCCGTACCGAAATGGGCATTAATTGATTTGTATTTTCTTCCATTATTTTGAAATTGATTTATTTTTTTCTTCGACAGACAGACCCAATCCTTTTGCTACCGCCATTCCCAGGTTGATATCGGCACGGGAAAAATGGCTCAATTGCCGGTTAATAATTTCATCTTTTTTTTCTCCTGTAATACCCTTCATTGAGCTAACGATATTATCTGTCAGGTTTTTCCTGTCCTCATCGCTCATAGCCTTCCTATACAGCAAGCCGGGCTGGGTGAAATGATCGTCATCGTTTTCGTTGCGGTCGAACCAATCCGCAATCGTTGATTCCAATTGCATAGGTGGTTCCTTATAACTTTCGTCAGCAACAATATCATCAAAACTATTGGGGCGGTAATTCGGGCTTGCACCACCATTATCGCCAACCTGCATAAGTCCGTCGCGCTGGTAATTCGATTGCCCGTACGGACATTTGTTAACAGGGATTTGCTCATAGTTCACTCCCAAACGATAACGCTGTGCATCGGGATAAGAGAGTAAACGTCCCTGGAGCAACTTGTCGGGTGAATAACCAATGCCGTTCACTACGTGGGCCGGGTCGAAGGCAGATTGCTCCACATCGCGAAAATAGTTCTCGGGAATTTCATTTAATTCCATGATTCCCACATCAATCAATGGAAAGTCTTTGTGGAACCAGACTTTTGTGACATCAAACGGGTTCCATCGGAATTCTTTTGCCTGGGCATCGGTCATCACCTGGATTTGCAAGGCCCATCTTGGAAAATCCTTGTTTTCAATGGCTTCCACCATATCACGCTGGGCCTGATCGAGATCAAGGCCCTTCATGTCGTTGGCTTCTTTTTCATTGAAATTCTGAACGCCCTGCAGTGTTTTGAAATGGAATTTCACCCAAATCCGTTGATTGGTTTTATCGAACAGGGAGAAGGTATGGCTGCCGAAACCATGCATGTGCCGGTAAGAACGGGGAGTTCCTCTGTCGCTCATCAGGATGAGTACCTGATGCAGGCTTTCGGGATTCAGACTGAAGAAATCCCACATCGCGGTAGGGCTTTTACAATTGGTTTTCGGATCCCGCTTTTGAGTATGAATGAAGTGAGAGAATTTTTTCGGGTCTTTGATGAAAAATACGGGGGTATTGTTTCCTGCAATATCCCAGTTGCCGTCCTCGGTATAGAATTTCACTGCAAAACCGCGCGGGTCCCGCTCACTGTCGGCCCCGCCTTTTTCACCACCGACTATTGAAAAGCGGGCAAATATCTTCGTTTGCTTCCCAATTTCAGAGAATATTTTCGCCTTGGTGTACCGGGTGATGTCATGAGTTACGGTGAAGGTGCCGAATGCACCGGTCCCTTTGGCGTGGACAACTCTTTCGGGAATGCGCTCACGATTGAAGTGTGCCATATCTTCGTGCAGAAAATAGTCCTGCAACAAAATCGGGCCCCGGTTGCCAACCGTCTGCGAATTGTCGAATTCGGTGTAGGGCCGGCCACTTGCTGTTGTTAGTTTCTTCTTACCCATTTCAATGATGCTGTTTAAAACACCTCTTTTATGATTTGATCTTTTTCAATTTTCAAATCAGCCAATTGTTGTTCTATTGCGGCCATCATAGGAGGCGGACCGCAAACATAAACGTCTTTTATTGAGGTGTTAATGTGTTTTTTTAGCAATGATTCGGTGATTAGTCCGTGAGAATATCCATCCAGATTTTCATCCGATAAAATATTAATGAAATGATCACCTAAAAGAGTTTTAAATTCTTTTTCCAGAATAATGTCACTTTTTGTTTTATTCGCGAAAATGAGCTTGTTATTGCCTGTTTTTTTCACTGAATCAAGATATCTGAAAATGGAAATAAATGGTGTAACGCCCGCACCTCCGGCAATAAACACTCCTTCTTGCTTATATGAAATTGCTCCAAAAACTTCATGTAAAATCAATTCGTCATTTTCAACAAGGGTTAACAATTGATTTGTAACCCCTTTATGCAAGGGGTATGTTTTAATCGTAAACTCAAGGAAATCATCAACCGGGATGGAGGTAAAGGTAAACGGCCTTTTTTTAGTCTGCCAACCGTCCTTGTTTATGGAGATTTCAGTTGCCTGCCCGGGAGTGAATTTATAATCAGCGGGTTTTTCGGTAACAATTTTCAGTACGTCATGTGTGATGTGCTGAAGCGTTTTAAGTTTTACAATATATTGGCCCATTGCACTTTATTATTTTTTCTTAGAGATATGCATGGTTTTTTCATGTGTTCCATTCTTGATATGCTTGATTACTAATTCAACTTCTTCTGCTCCATCGGCATATAACTTTTTTTCATCCGGGGCAAGTTCGTAGAGTAAACGCAGAAACTCTCCTACATGAACACGCTCTTCATCGGCGATATCGGTTAGCACTGCTATTGCGAGTTGATTGTCGGTAGATTCTGCCAGCTGCATATATAACTGGGTTGCTTCAAATTCAGCGGCTACCAAAAATCGAATGGCTCTGACAAGCTCTGCTGTTGTAAGTTTCCTGTCGGTTGCCATTCCTGAAAAGGGTGATCCAAATTTTGCCATATTGATTCTCCTTGAGGTTATCGATGACTATGTATTCAATCCGTATGCAATTTGAGTATAGCAATCACTGAAATCGTTACATGATTTCAGAAAGGAATTACATCATTCACACATTTGTGTAAACTGCAGGGGGGAACTGTTATTGAATCAGTTTGAAGTGATCCGGTTCAGGGTTACTCCGGCGTCCTTCGATCTTTTAAAACCGTTCCAGTATATGAGCGAGGGTGAATCCAAAATAATTACCCAGCATATACCCGAGTACGCCGCCGGCAATACCGGTAACAATCACATCCTTGTTCTTAAGGGCATTTGCGACGAGCGGTACGAATGGCGGCGAGAAGATAAAGGCTGTTGAGGTAATCAGGAAATTATCCGCATCGATTCTAAAAATTTTGGCCAGGATGATGTGAAGCACAAGTGATCCGAAATAGCACCAGGAAATAAACAGGACCAGGTCCATCATACCCTTACCGAACATGGTACCGATATCGGCCATGGTGGCTACTGTAAGTGAGAAAACAAGGATCAGGTACATGCCGAGCTGAAATGTTTTCTCAATCCGATTGATCCGCCTGAAAAGGGAGGCAATGATCCCAAGGGTGGTTATCGATAAAATCGCCACGGCATTCTTATAGGGCAGGTATTCAGGGGGCACCAACATACTCAGGCCGGCACCGATACCCGTTATGAGGACACTAAGGCCGAAAGCCCCGAGCAGGTGAACGATTGTTCTCCGATTCAGCATGCCGGAAAAGTCATCGAGGCTTACAATCTCCTTTTCAACCAGTTCTCGATCCGTTGAAAAGCCGTTCTGCTCTTTGAATTTGGGCAGAATAGCCCTGAAAATCCTTGGGGCCAGCGTAATGAAGAACAGGACCAGGAAGGCGCCCACAATGATATCATAGGTATTCAGGACAACGAAACGGTCCGCATCCACGTTGAGCATCAGCTTGAGCGCTGCGAAATTCGGGGTGCCCCCGGTGTAGATCCCTTCAAACATCCCGGCAAGCTTCCAGGTATCCGGAAAGGTATCCTTCCAGATAAAGAATCCGATCGTTACCATGACAATCCCCGATATCAGGGCCAGTATAACCGAAAGGAAGCCCTTTTTGGCATATTTCAGCCACCGCTTCATATTTTGTGAGAAGAGTAGGAGTGGAAAGGCCAGTAGTATCGTAATGGTGGTGATCATATCCTGGATTCCCCCGATCCGGTTGACGGCAACATCCTCTTCAACCGCCTTTCCTTCCGAAATCATCAGTTGAAGGGTCTCTTTATCAAGGTTTGCCGTGCCCCGTTCCACCAGGGCAAGTTTGTAACCCTGACTTCCTTCCGGGAGGATCCCGACGGATCCAATTATAAGACCGAAAAGGTAGGCAATTACAATGGTCCCAAGCCTGTGAAAAAGGGACCACTTTTTACATAAGTAAATGATAATCAGAGGGAAAGCAAAATAAAACACCGTGAGGAGGAGGATCTTCACCATGGTCCAGGTTTTTGTATGAACCGAAAATACTAAAAGGTCCTTATGTTACGTCATGGGGCATGCAAAAGCGGTATAAATACCTATTATTCTGGTTTCACTATTTCCCACGCAGCTGCCATTCATCTCCCCCAAAACCCTTAATGAGGCTTACTTGAATGCCCGCTCGCAAGTCTGTCAGAATTTCTGTTCTGACCAGCCTGGATGCCCCAAGGTAGTCCGACTGAAGCTTTCTGACCAATTTGGTTTTGGATGTATTGGTCAGATTGGTCCATGCGGCCAGCCGGGCACCTGCAATGATTTTCGCATTCTCGGCATTCAGGTTTTTGAATTCACTTTCAATTTGGTCAATGAGAAACTGAGGTGTCTCATCTGCAGAATTTTTAATGACACCGATCAGTTTATTACCGGAGGCGGCCATTACTTTCTCAAGCGAGACTACCTCGGCTTTCGTGAATTTATTATCTCTGGCCAATTTTAGCTGTTCCGCATTCAGATTAGTAAATACTGTCTGAAGACTTTTAGGTGTTTGGGCATACACTTCGCCAAGGGTGATGCTTAGCGCGATTAAAACAGGCAGGAAGACTTTTGGAGTTTTCATTTTCAGTCAGATTTTTGATATTAAACATGTTTAGATTTCTTGACTACAACATCTTATAGATCAACAAATCAATGACCAGAAAGTTAAACCGAGCGACAACTTGCTTCAGATGAGCCTCATGCAATTTCATCCAGATTTGTTTATTTAGTATATTATTTATGCCTGAGGAAATTACAATCGCCCTGACGGGCACTACCGGCCATTTGGCCACTGCGGTTCTTCCGTTACTAACCGGTAAAGGGTACAAGGTAAAAGCCCTGGTGCATAAACAGATGCCAGTATCCGAGGATCCGCGCCTGAATCTCATCAAGGGCAGTCTTACCGATGCTCATTCGCTGGACCTGCTGGTGGAGGGATGTCAGGTTGTGATTCACTGTGCGGCCAGAATTTCCCTGTACAGCGATAAAGATCCGCATGTTTACGAAACCAATTTCAAAGGCACCATCAATCTCTTCGACGCGGCGAAACGAGACGGGGTCAGGAAGTTTATCCACGTCAGCTCCATTCATGCCTATGATCAGAATACTCGGGATGAGTGTCTGACCGAGGAGAGCCGGTATTGTCAGGATCATGCACCGGGTTATGACCGGTCCAAGCGTGATGCACAGGTTTATGTCCTGCAGTCCTCGCCGGACCCGATGGAGGTGGTGGTTCTTAATCCTACCGCGGTAATCGGGCCGTTCGACGCGAAGCCTTCCCTGCTGGGGAAAGCCGTTATGGATATTTATTCGGGCAGGATTCCTGCTCTGATCAGGGGAGGATTTGATTTTTGTGATGTCAGGGACGTGGCCGCTGCCATTGTGACCGCAATCCGACAGGGCAGGGACCGCCAGGCATACTTATTGGGAGGCAAGTGGTACAGCCTGGATGATTTACAGAGAATAATCATGAATATGAAAGGATCCCGTTGGAGAATGCCGGTTCTGCCGATCTGGGCCGCTTACCTGGGATTGCCCTTTACCCGGCTGCTTGCCCTGATCAACAGGCAGGAACCTTTTTACACCCGGGAATCCATTCAAGCCCTTGCAAACGGGCATAAAAAAATCAGCAGCGATAAGGCAGCCCGGGAACTGGAATACAACCCCCGACCGTTGGATGAGACCATCCAGGATACAATCCAATGGTTTCAGAATGCCGGATATCTGAATAAATCCCGACCATGACCTATACAACCTTCCAGCATCTGAACTACCTATGGATGGGCATTGCCGCCATAATATTCCTGGTATTGCTGAAGGTAACCGCCCCGTACGGAAGGCATACTACATCCAAATGGGGCCCGCAGATCAGTAACCGGCTGGGCTGGGTGCTGATGGAGGTGCCGGGAATGGTATTGCTCCTCTACTTTGTGATCCGCTATGCCTCCCGGCAAAATGCTGTAGCATGGACGCTGGCAGCCTTGTACACCTTCCACTATGTTAACCGGACCTTCATCTACCCGTTCCGTATCCATACCAAAGCCAAAAAGATGCCGGTAATCATTGTGGCATCAGGGTTTATTTTCAACCTTATCAACGGATTTCTGCTCGGTTATTTCTTTGCATTCTTTCCTCGGTACATCGGCAGTGATTTCTTTGGTGCTCGTTTTGTGATCGGCGCCGCACTGTTTATCTGGGGTGTCTGGATCAACTGGGACTACGATAACCGGCTGATTCACCTGCGGAAGACCGGGGAAACCGGATACAGGGTACCCCAGGGCGGACTTTTCAGATATGTCAGTTGTCCCAACCTTCTGGGGGAAATCATCGAATGGACCGGGTTTGCCATCATGTGCTGGAACCTGGCGGCCGTTTCTTTCTTAGTCTGGACCATTGCCAACCTGGTTCCGCGGGCTCTTTCGCATCACAAATGGTACAAACAGCATTTTAAGGACTACCCAACCCGTCGAAAAGCTATCATACCGTTTGTTTTCTGACAAAACAACGGCATCAGCGAGTGATTATCATTGGGCGCCCTTTGTCAGGAATCCTGATGCCGGGCAGCTTGTGCATACGGTTCTGCCGCTCGTTCACAGACGGATACCATTTGGTTGGATCCGGTCGGATTATGGGCATATTAGAATTAAAATCCTTTGGGAGCGGGACGATCCCATAGTGGTAATTGTACTCGTCCTGGTCAATCCTGGTCACACTCTCATAGGAATATGGCTTTTTGAGAGGCGGAGGCGTCAGCAGGGGTTGAACCCGTTGAATCGCCAGCCAGACGAACAGCGGAACCTCATTTTGCCTGGGGCAACCGGATCGTGTCTGTGCGAAAGTTAGTGCGGGGAACGAAATCAGTACAGCGGCGAGGACCAGAACTTTTTTCATAACAAGCCTCCTTGAATCAGGGATGTAATCGACTCTTCTTCAGGGGGACTAACGAAGAATAAGCTAAGATACAAAAAAGCCAGCAGCAACCTCATTTTTTGACAACCTTTTTAACGGTTGCATTGCCTGAGGGATCCATCAACTTAAGGAAATAGACTCCGGCCGGCTGTCCGGATAAATCCATTTCACAACTGTTGCCGGCGGAGAGGGCCGAGTGGATTTTTTCTCCCAGGATCGTGAAGATTTCTGCACGGGAACCTGCCGTCAGGCCTCTGATAAACAAGGTTCCGGACACCGGGTTAGGGTAGGATAGGATCCCCGTGTTGCCGGCAATCTCAGTTATTCCTGATATAGTATAGGGAACAATATGGCTGTAATAGACATCCTGCTCACCGTTCAGGGTGTTGGCCCAGGCCAGGTGGGCGCCGGAATTGTCAGAAACCATATCGAAATAATCCCCGAGCTTATCCTGATTGGGATAGCCCACATGCGGATTGAAAGGAGCGGAGAGCTTTTCATTCACCGACCAGGTTTGTCCCTGATCGGTTGAAAACGAGTAGTAGAGTGCCGATGAATCCGATCCGGCCGGTGCGCTGCGGGTGTCGAGCCAGATGGCATCAATCCTTCCATCCGGGGCTACCGACATGGTGCCGAACCATTGTGTATTGGTGGCCGACTGATCGTCGTTAATCCGGAGAGGGTTGCTCCATGTGAGTCCTCCATCGGTGCTCCGTGTAAACATCACATCACACGGATCGCCGATGGAAGATCGGGTAACGGGAGCCAGCAGGTATACGTTGCCCCGGCCCGGGCCATCGGAGTGGTCCACATCAATGTTTATCTGGCCCAGGAGGCCCACGGGATTAATGCTGGCCCAGCCGTTCGGGGTGCCGCCGATATACACCATGACCCGCTTGTTCCATGTGACCGTGGAATCAGGGAAGTTCGCATTGACCGATTTTGACACCACCAGGCTATCTCCCATTCCAGAGGCACCACCAATATACAGTTCACCGGAATTCCCGATCGCCATGGTACACCAGTACGGACTGCCGTCAACGGTGAAGCAGTTTTCATATTGGCGGTTATGATCCGTTGACCGCGTGGCGAACCCGGGAACGCAGGTGCTGAAATAATAGGACCAGGTGGAATAAATATTTCCCCGGCCGATTCCTTCGGTCCGATCGATGACCATCCATTGCTTATCGCCCCCGTGGGCATCGGTTCCGGCATCCCAGGCGACTCCGCCGTTTGAGGATTCAAAAACTTTGCAGAAGTAATCGGGGGTGGTGGTCAGGCTGTTATAGAAGATGTTCCCGTCGGCATCCCAGTCCAGAACCGGATCCGAGCGAAATATCCCGGGTTCAATCACCCCGGGGAACGTCCAGTTTTCTCCGCCGTCAAGAGTATAGCTCCAGCCGGCCTGCCTGAAATTGCTCGCTATGTTGTCGAACTGACGCCAGCCGATCACAATATTTTTCGCATCTCGCGGATTCACTGCAATGCTGGGTTCATTGGCCGCATCGCCCAGGATGTTTTGACCGTTGGCATTCACATTTACCTGTGCCGTACGGATGCTGCTGTGCTGAGGGGTTGACTTTACCCGGTTGGAATAGCGGTATGCCGGAGAGGTCCGCTGATTGTTGTAGGCATTGGGCAGATAAGGGTCGTCCAGCGTTTCATGGTGCATCTTCTTGATTTTCTCTTCATTTCCCCTGATTTCCTGGCCAGCGACCTTTTGGGTGGCCAGGAAGGCTGCTGCAGAGAGCAGTATGAGTGTCAGTTTTTTGCGCATGCGGATTTTTTTATTTTCTCAGGGTAATATCTTAACTTTTAGCAAAATACTTGCAACCATGAACCGATTTTTTTTCCGGGTCGCAGCCCTGATGGTTATCGGAGAGGCCCTGTAGCTACTGTCTGGTAACTGATAAGCAGGGATCCGGGTTTGTCCATGCATTCCAGTTCCAATCCCTTCATAAGCTCTGCACCGGTTTTGATCATTTCTGAACCCGTATCCTCAAAAAGAAGCTGGTACCGGCTGTCCGGTTTCAGTCCGCGCGGCTTCACCACCAGCTTGTCTGTCGGGCAGTCGGGACGCCGGAAAGCCAGGATGATGCCGTCGCCCTGATCGGGCCGGTTTTGCTGATAAGCCATCCAGATGGAGTCCGATGTGATGTTCACATTCGGGACCAGCGGATAATAATCCCCGTAATAATAGGGCCGCAGCCGCTTGAAATCCTTCATGAGTGAATCCATGCGGCTGAGCGGCACGGTTGAGGCGTTGATATCCCAGGTAATGGCCAGCGCGCTGCTCATCCCCGACCGCATGGCATATTTTGTCGGAACGATACAGCAGGTTCCGTGCAGGGGGAGATAGAGGTTCAGACCATATGTATGACATTGGTAACCATTGGGTTCGCCCGGATTGTAGTCGGTGACCCACAGCGGAGAGCTCCGTGAAACCGTTTCCAGGTCGAGCCTTCTTCCGCCCCCGGCACAGTTGTCGATGATCAGGTTCGGAAAATTCCGGAGGAGGCCATCCCAGTATGCATAAAGCCCGGTGATATACCGGATTTCCGATATCCCGATCCTGTCAGGCTTATCAATATATTTCCAGTACGGCATCGGATCGAAATTCATATCCTGCCGGTACACGTCGACACCGTTCTCCCGGATAAATGCGGAGATGTAATCGGTGAGCCATTGGCAGGCTGCAGGGTTTCCGAGGTCGAACAGGTACATGTCGCTGAGAAAGCGCCCGATATCGGGATTTTTAACCGTGTCCGGTATTTTGATAAGGAACTCAGGCTTCATCCGGTCGAACATAGTTCCCGCAACCACCCGCTCGGGTTCGAACCAGAGGAGGAACCGGGCACCGGTTTTATGGACGGCATCCGAAACCGGTTTCAGCCCGTTGGGGAAGCGGCTTTTCTCGACCGTCCAGTTGCCTGCGTTGTACCACCACTCGCCGCATCCGGTAAACCATCCCGCATCGATCCAGAACACCTCAGGCAGGAGGTTGAACTGCTGGTGGCGCTGGGTCATGGCAATGCAAAAGCTTTCAGTGGAACAATTATACAGATCGCAAGGCGGCGGCCCTCCCATCGTAAGGGTATAGGCTAGCGGAAGTTCGGCGAATTTCCCGTTGATCTGCCGGCTGTGGTGCTGCAGGACAAACTGCCGGAACAGGTTGTGACCAGTCAGTCGGTCTTCCCCTTGCCAATGGAGCTGGCAGATCAGAGGCGTACGGATCTCTTCATCGGGATAGAGGACAAGTTTCATCCGTTCCATCCCGGCTTCCAGCGACCAGCTCCGGGTATCGGCCTGTTTCACGTCGGCATACCATTTCCCCGACCACCCGATGGCGGTGAGCACACCCTGGTTTCCGGGCATGCTCACATTGAAAAACGGGAAAGCCGTATTGTTGGATGACCGGCCGCTGGATGGGGTCATGCGTATATTCCTGCCGGCACCGACCAGGTCTTCAGATTCCTGAAAATCAGACCGTTCCCCGCTGCTTCCGCGGGAATGGTACAGCGTAACCGGTCCCTCTGTCTCATATCGGAATGAATAATCAATGGCCTTGACTTTTTCCAGCAGGAGCGAGTTCTGACCCTGCCCGTTTTTGAATTTTACCACCCATTCAATGGCCGGATAATCCAGGAAGCAGGTGACCAGGCAGGTAGCCGTAAAACCGGTTTTCCGGTCGCGCCAGGAAAACTGCATGTTTTGCACCGAAGGGTCGCTTTGGGGAAGTTTCGAGGCGCTGAATTCCCAGGCTGTAATAAAGGATTTCGACTCTTTCCCTCCATACGTAAAGGAGAACGGAGGCATCTTGCCGGCTGCAAAGTTCTGGCCGGCCCACCTGACGGGCTCGAAACCGGTTTTGGTCTCCGGCATCCGGGGCTGGCTAAAGGCATAACTATTACCCAGCAGCAGGCCAGAGACCAGCAGCAGCACGAGATAATATGCTTTCATATAACGGGTCAGGTTATTCCACAATGATCATCTGGCGGGTTTGGCTGAGACTTCCTGCCCTCAGGGTATAGGTATAGATTCCTGCTTCGAGGTTGCTGGTTTTTAGTGTAATCGTGTGCTTTCCGGCAGGCATTTGTCCCGGTTTGACCTCCATAACCTTGCGGCCGGTAAGGTCAGTCACGGTTAGGATCACGTCCGATCCGGCAGAAAGCTCATAATCAATATCAGTTTGGCCACTGAAGGGGTTGGGGTAGTTTTGTCCGACCCAGGCCGATGAAGCCGATAGATCAACACCGTCGTTGATATTCGAGTGGTCATTGATATTCAGGCGGATCAGAATATTCCTGACGGCAACCGAGGTCCATGTTTCCGTTTCCCGGATATAGGTCACATTATCAAGGATTTTCATGGACTTATCAGAGCCTGGTTTTATGTTGTCATACCGCTGAATCAGGTATTCCGTGTGCATGTTGTTGTATTCCAGACAGGCAAAAACAATATCTCCAGCTTTCAGGAATTCCGATTCTCCATCCTTGCTGAAGTGCATTGTCAGCCATTTCCCAATCATGGTTGAATCGTAGGTTATATGGTCGGTAGTCATCAGCTCAACTGGAATTCCGTCGGTTGATTCGGGATCCAGCCAATACAGGGCAAAATGGAAATCTATCATCCCGTCAGCGAGTCCGCCTGCAATTAAGGCCGAAATGGAACTGGCCTCACAATCTGCAGAAATCGGATATCTGACTGCATAAACCTGATTTAACAAGGGTGTATTATCCAGTTTATAGGCACCCCAGTTGTACTCTTCTTCCGCAGTGTCATCCGCATGGGATAATACGCTGTCGGTCACGTTAAACCAGGTGACCTTTGTGTTATTTTCGGGCGTATCATCCGCGTCCTTTGCCGTGTAGTTGTAAGTAACTTTATAATGGCCGAACTCAGTCGGAGCGTATGAGTCGGTAATGGTTGTGGTGTCAACTACTAAAGTCCACAGGTCTTTTTTCGGCCCTTCCGTGTGGAACACGTTTTGATTATTTTTGGTGATATCAACCTGAAAATAAGCTTGTTCCTGATCGTACTCGCCGAAGTTGACGGCCGATGACTGGAAGTTTGTGATGGCATGTCCGGCGAGCAGTGATTTTGGGATCATAAAGAACGGGGTCTGTATTGAATTGTCATCACCATCGTTCCATTCCATTTGAGCGTATTTCATTTGCAGGTCATTGTTCCATGCTTCGGATACCTTAAAATCATCGACCTGCCAGAAATAGAGGGTACCCCGTTTCCAGGTCAGTCTCATCCTTACACTTGGCTGTCCGGCAGCCACATCGGAAATGTTTGCCTGAAAAATGGCCGGTGTTCCCGGAGTGTTAAGGAGCGGCCGCTGTTTCCAGTTTGCACCGAAGCTGGCATCGTATTGGGCCGCATGAACCCAGTTGTCCACCGATACTTCAAGGAGCATGTCATAATTTCCATGGTCATCATAGCTCATCAGGCAAGTCTCATAACTTACCACGACCGATGAGTGTGCAGAACAATCGATTACCGGGAATCCGACGGAATTATCCACGGCTATCCGGGGGTCGTTGAGAACGTTGTAGTTTGAAAGGAAAAGGAGCAGGTTGCCGTTCGCGGCGGTGGTGGAACGCATGGGTGGTTCGCGGGTGTACAAGTAGTCGTTAAGACTGTCATTCCCCCACCAGACAAAATTGAATCCGGTATCGGTGGGATCGACGAAGTAGAATCCCGCCGGAGCGGTCCACCCTTTGGGATCGGCCGGGTTTTGCCAGCCGAAGGTTTCGGTAAAGAATGCCTGTCCATTACCCTTTGTTCCAGGGGTTTGGGAGAATACAGCGGGTGCGGCAAGCAGCCCGGCGAGCACAAGAAGAAGTGTAAAATTTCTCATAATATGATTTAATGATAGATTTGAGGTCGGGTTTAACGCCTAACCGGCCCAGTCAGCGGAAGTTAAAGATACTGTTTATTTAAAAGCAATAACCGGTTGAGGCGATTTAATCAGTGTGTCAGTTAAAAGCACACATTTTCAGAATATTTTTGGTTTTTTCCCTACAATTCCCTACCTTTCAGTAGATTACGCGGACATGAAAAAAGTATTCATAACTCTTCTGATCACCCTGTGGGGCTTCGTTGCCGGAGCCCAGGAGAGCCGTTTTTTTGATTACGACCGGGAACAGGTCCGGTCTATGATGGAAACCATCAGCGCAACTACTATCGGGCCTTGTGAGAATTGTTTTGTCCTATGTTTCGCCGGGGATACGGTTCAGGGGCGCACCCGGAAGTATTTCCTGACCGGAGCCATTGGCGGGGCCGTAGGATTCCTGGGAGGAGTGGGAGCCGGATACCTTGGCGGCGAAGTCATGAAAATGGGAACCGCTGTTGGCTGGGCAGGCATGATATCCGGGACACTCCTGGGTTTTGTGGTTCCTCAGATTATTGTAGCCGGTAAAACGCAGGATCCCCGAAACTCGAGGGCTGCATTGCTCGGAAGCGCTGCTGCCGTGGGCGTCGGACTCATCGGAATATTAGTCCTGTTTGCAGTTGGGGAATGACCGGCCAAACCGGGTCATTGAAAGTAGGGATCATCTCCATTTTTCCCATCAACCTTTTTGCCATAATATTGATATTTGCATGACATTGGAAAAGACAGCCGTATGGGGCTGGTTTCGCGCATGAAAAAGTTCAACTGGAAGCTTAAAGCGGGGATAATCATTCTGATACTGTCGCTATCGACAACCCCGATGATCCTGTCAGTTCCCTTCCTTCCGATTGCTACTAAGTCTAAGGTGGTGGTAACCACCATCCTGATCATTATCGGCAATGTTACTTTCTATGGCGGAGGTTTTCTTGTCGGGAAGGAACTATTTACCAAATACAAGTCCTATATTAATCCCCGAAACTGGTTCAAAAAAAAGAAAAAGAAACCGGGCCATCTTGAAAACAAACCGTAATGAATAATCAAAGAGCGCTGGTCAGGACCTTTGGGGTCGGGTACGTGGTCATTTTTGTCATTGCCAACATTATCGGGTCGGGAGTTTACAAAAAGATCGCTCCGATGGCGGCTGAACTGCACTCATCGGAATGGATACTGCTGGCATGGGTGGCCGGCGGGATTATTACCCTGTTCGGAGCCCTTAGCAATGCCGAGGTTGCAGGCATGCTGGCTGATACGGGCGGGGATTTTGCATATTTCAAAAAGATCTATAACCGGTTTTTCGCCTTTTTATACGGTTGGTCGCTGTTCACGGTGATCCAGACGGCAACCATTGCCTCGCTGGCTTATGTGTTTACCCAGTCGCTGAATAGCATTATTCCGATACCGGAAGTATTTCCATCCCTCCAGGATTTCACGATCGGAGGTGTCTTTTTTCCGTTTAAAGATTTCGGAATCAAGCTGACGGCGATCCTGCTGATCATGATCCTGACCTTTGTTAATATCACGAGCCTAAGGAGCGGAGCAGGAACCAGCAAAGCGATCCTCTTGCTGGTGTTTACCGGACTTGCAGTTATTGTTGTTTTCGGCCTCACCAGTCATGTGAAGATTGCTGCGGCACCGGTTGCCTTGGGCGCACTCACCCCTGGGCCGGTGACTGTCTCCGCCTTCTTTACCGCTATGCTTGCGGCCTTTTGGGCTTATCAGGGATGGGCCTCCGTCGGATTTATCGGGGGCGAGGTCAAGGATGCCAATAAAAATCTTCCCAGGGGAATCCTCATCGGGGTTTTTATCGTTATTGCCATTTACCTGCTGGTTAATTTCACCTACCTGAAACTCCTGTCCATCCCGCAGCTCGAGCAGATCCATGCGGCGGGCAATCAGATTGCGGCCGTTGAGGCGGTGAGGGTTTTCTGGGGAAAGGGCGGCGTACTCTTTATTTCCCTTCTTATACTGGTGACCACGCTGGGATGCACCAATGCCAGCATCCTGACGGGCGCGCGGCCTACCTATGCGATGGCCCGCGAGGGCATGCTCTTCAAGGGAATCGGAAAACTGAACAAGGCTAATGTCCCCGGAAATTCCCTCCTGTTCCAGGGAATCTGGTCGTCGGTGCTGGTGCTTTCGGGGAGTTTCGACCAATTGACCGACATGCTCATTTTTGCGGTGTTCATCTTTTATGGAGCGACTTCCCTCGGCGTGTTTATCCTGCGGCGTAAAATGCCTGATGCGCACAGGCCCTATAAAGTATGGGGATACCCGGTAGTGCCGGCAATCTACATCTTATTTTGCATCGGTCTGTTTATTAATACTATAGCGACCAAACCGCGGGAAGCCGGTATCGGACTGGCATTGATCCTTATCGGAATTCCGGTGTTTTTGATCCTGGATCGAAGGAAGAAAGAGCTTTAAGGATAGTGGCATTTTTTTAACCACAGTAGGCACAGTAGAACACAATAGATAAAAAATAAGAGGCTACCCGGATCGGATAGCCTCTTGAAATATCTGAATTAATGATCCTTAATTCAATCGGTTGTTATTTACCCAGTTCGAATAGCGTGTATTCGACCCTGCGGTTCATTGCCCTGCCCTGTTCGGTATCGTTGTTCTTTATCGGATTATCTTCTCCGTAGTAGAGCACACGGATGCGATTGGCTCCGATACCTTTGTTCAGCAGATAGTCTTTGGCCGAGTTGGCTCTTCTTTCGGAGAGCCGGAGGTTATAGGCTTCGGTACCTACAAAGTCAGCATATCCGTCGAACTGAACACCGAAATCCTTATGGTTCGATAGGGTTGTCATGATCTTGTCGAGGGTTATTATACCTGCCGGCTTCAGTGAATATTTGTCAAAATCAAAGAGGATCGGATCCATCTGCAGGTTCATGCTTTCAATGTCTGCGATTTTTTCCGGCGGGCAGCCATTAAGTTCTTTCGTACCGGCCACATCGGGGCAGGCATCCAGGTAATCGGCGATACCGTCCTTGTCGCGATCGAGCGGACAGCCGTTGCGGTCAACCTGAACTCCCTTGGGGGTATCAGGGCACTTGTCATTCTTATCCGCCACGCCGTCGCCATCACTGTCGGGGCACCCGTTCAGTGCGGCCAGGCCGGCTACATCCGGGCACTCATCCTTATTGTCAGGAATTCCGTCACCGTCAGTATCGGGGCATCCCTTAAACTGTTTCAGGCCGGCAACTTTCGGACAATCATCAAGATAGTCATAAATTCCGTCACCGTCGGTATCGAGCGGGCAGCCATCGGGACCCACGGCCACTCCGGCGGGAGTGTCGGGGCACTTATCCAGCTTATCGGCAACTCCGTCGCCGTCGGCATCCTTAATTTTGGCTTTTCCGGGGGTGATATAGAGTCCCACCGAGTTTTCCAGGAAGAAATCGTCACCCTTGTGGGAGGTAGGCAGTGTATTTCCGACGATACCATCCACCTTGTCGGTGAAGGGGTACATCAGTGCGGTCTGCGCTACGAGACTGAGAGCGGCCGAGATCCTGAGATTGATACCTGCACCGGCGTAAGCATTGGGAGTCAGGAATTTATCCGTAAACGGGCCATTCTCATTAACGCCGGATGAGTTTGCGTAGTTACCGCCCACACCGACCAGCAGATAAGGGGCGAGAATCGCGGTCTCTTTTAACAGGTAACCGTTGTTGAATTTATACTTGAACAGCAGGTTGGTGTTGAACATGTGTGTATAAAAACTGGCCCATGTGGGCAGTTCGAAACGCCCGCCATCATTGGTGCGTTCACCATCATAGAAGAAGTGCAGCATCAGATCGAATGAAGGGTTCAGATACCGTGAGATGCTCGCTCCGACTCCATACCCCTGTTGGAAGGAGTAGAATTGGTTGGCCATGTCCCCATTGTATTCCATGACACCGAAGTGTCCTCCGAATCCCCATTTGTGATCGGCATTCTGGGCATACGAAGCGGCGATGCCGAGTGACAGGACTGCAAACAGGAGTAAAATTTTTCTTTTCATAATGTGTAAGTTAAAAGGTCTTTGATATGCAAAGGCATAAGAATATTTGAATAATCAAAGATCAGGAAGGCATTAGTGTACTATGTTACATAATTACCGGAAAGAGTTACATAATTCACACAGTGTCAATTCCGAAAAAGTAATCTACTAATATCGGACTACATATTCCCTGAGGGGAGTATCCAGCCCAATTTCCCAGCTTTTTTCCCCGGCCCGGGTAACACTAACCCCTTCTTCCACCGTCGGTTTACTAGCGCTTTCAATCCGAAGGATCCCCTTGCCCTGTGCGGTTTTTACCCGGATCTCCATTTTATTCATGTACAGCTCAATGGTGCCGTTCGGTGTGGGGACCTTTCCCTTGATCCATTCCAGCCCGGCCAGGGAGGGCTCTATGGTGTACGTGGTATAACCCGGTGAGGTGGGTTTAACACCCAGCAGGTATTTCCCGAACAGGTAGACCGGATTGGCGCCCCAGGCATGGCACAGGCTTTTCCCGAACGGATGGCCGTACATGGCGTAGTGTTCATCGCCCTTCTGATCCGGATCATAGGCTTCCCAAACCGAGGTGGCGCCCAGTTTCAGCATGCCTCCCCAGTAATCCCTCACGAATTCCAGTGCTTTTTCCTCTTCCCCGATCTCGCACAGGGAGGCCAGCTCATAGAATTTCATGTAGGGGGTGGTTATCTTGAGAATGGTGTCGTTCAGTATGACATGGTCGCGGATTTTCTGTTTCACTGCGGGATCGGCATAATCAAACAGGATGGCAAACATGTTCGCATATCGGGTCACGGTTGGTGACAAGACCCCGTTTTTCCGGTTATGGACCAACGCATTTTTTTCATCGCTCCAGAAGGTATCGAATATTTTTGTCCTGATTTTTTCCGATAAGCTGCTGCATTTCAAGGCATAATCCGGGTCATCCGCCAGCCGGGCGCTCAGTGCCATGGCCTGCAGGCTGCGTGCAAGCAGCAATTGCTGAAAACTCACCTCCCCGGTTTTTTCAATCGGCGCCCAATCAATAAATACCCAGTCACCCGGCAGCCCTTCCACAAATCCGTTGGCGTTGGTGCGGGCCAGGCAGAAATCCATCAGGGTTTTCATCCGCGGATAAACCTGTTTTACGAAAGCGGTATCGCCGGTATAAAGATAATGATCGTAAATGCCTATCATCCAGTAAAATGAATAATCAAGAATGGTGTTGATGTGGGTTTCAACCGGATCATGCCCACGAAGCGCCCAGAGGGTGCGCTTGTTGACGTCCTCATCGAACCAGGTGTAAAAATTCATGAGGTAGCTTTGATAGGCATCGCCGCTCCAGGTCCACCGGTCGCGCTTGATCCCGTCGAGATGGAATTCCCGCGTATTCAGGTTCAGTGTGTAAAGGGAAACGTCATAAATCTTGTTCAGCAAGGTATCGGAACATTCAAAGGACCCCTTGTTGGTCAGGGGCAGATACTCATACAGGGCTTCAATCCTGTCGAAGGAAACACCGGGGTCGGTAAGGGCAAGGATGTAGCGGAAAGCCCTTGAATCCGTGGTGTCACTGGCTGCAACACTCCTGTTTACATTCCTGTATTCATACGTCTCGGCCAGCGTTTCAGCCAGGGCTTCCTGTGGGGTTTCCCCGTAAAAAAGCCTGATTTTTCCGGTGCCTTTCAATCCTTTGACGATCACCTTTCCGAATGTTTCCTTTCCGAAATCAACCAGGGTTTTATGGGCTTCCTGCTGAATGACCCGGGCCGATATCGGGGTATATTCCAGTGAAAACCGGTCCGGCGGGCTCAGGGGATCTGTGAAATTGCCGGTTCCAACGGTATTGTATTTTTTATTCTGGTTGGACACGCGCCAATCCTTGCCGCTATTGACCCTCTTGCCCTGGACCCGTATCGAGGGGAATGTTTTGAAATTCTCCACCAGGAACAGCAGGTGATGTTTGCCTGCCGGCAGGGCTAAGTTCATAGGATCGAGGTCATAGATCATCTCCCCGTCGATCCGTACATTAAACCTGCCGTCGGAATGAACCTGCACAGTTTCCGCCTCCGGTATATTGTAGTTGGTTTCAAACTGAACCAGTCCGTATGGCGAGTCCACCCGCCAGAATGGGGGATAGATCTGCCCCCGTTCCTGCCGCCGGCCACCCACCTCGGTATGCAGCCAGATTTCAAAATCACCGGGATACCAGATCCAGGATGCTTTTTCCTGAGGGAAAGCAGGTGAAAAGGAGAAAAGAATCAGGAAAAAAAATAGGTTTGCTTTCATTCCGGATAGTTTACATAATAACAGGAAAAGATAACAATATTCCGGTTTACATTTGTTTCCACATACCACATTCATGCGAGAGATCCTCATAGAGAACGCCCACGAGAACAACCTTAAAAATGTTACCCTGCGGATTCCGCATTATCAGCTGATTGTGGTTACGGGCGTATCAGGATCGGGTAAGACCAGCCTGGTTTATGATGTGCTGGCAGCCGAGGGGAGAAGGTTGGTGGCGCAGCTTTTCGCCGGGGGACGCGATCCCCGCTTTCGCGGGGATGACAACGTATCTGGCCAACTTTCTAAACCGAAGGCCGACCGGATCGAGGGGTTGTTTCCGGTGATGGTAATCGGACAGAGCAGCGTGGTGCGCAGTCCGCGCTCCACCGTCGGAACGCTCACCGGGCTGTACGATCTGCTTCGGCTCTTATTTGCCCGGCTGGGTAAATCTGAAGATCCCGGACTTCATCTTCACCGGAGCCTGTTTTCCTTTAATCTTCCCGATGGATACTGCCCGGTTTGCAAAGGGCTCGGAGTACAGGATCATATCGATCCGGCACTTCTGATAGGAGATCCGGAGAAGACCATCAGGGAGGGAGCTTTTGTGCTGACCACCCCCAACAATTATATCATCTACTCGCAGGTGACCATGGCTGTGCTGGATGAATTGTGCCGGTCAGAAGGATTCACGGTGGACATCCCCTGGCAGGAACTTACGGATGCACAAAAGGATGTGGTGCTGAACGGCTCGGCAAAAATCAAGGTTCTGTTCGGCAAGCATCCGCTGGAATCGCGTTTGAAGTGGAGCGGGATTACCGCAAAGCCCCGCGAGGAGGATTATTACAAGGGAATCCTGCCGGTGATGGAGGATATCCTGAAGCGCGACCGGAATCCGAACATCATGCGTTTTGCCCGGTCGCAGACCTGTGAAGGGTGCGGTGGCCGGCGGCTGAACAACCAGGCCTTGTCGGTTAAACTTTGGGGCAAGGATATCTCTGAATTTGCAGCGATGAATATCCGGCAGTTCCATGCTTTTTTTACCGGAATTAAACCCGCAGATGCATACGCATACGTGCTGAACCCGGTTCGTGAAGCCATCCTGAAGCGCACGGCCCTCCTGATGAAACTGGGTACCGGCCACCTTGTACTCGACTGCGAATCTCCCTCTCTCGGTATCGGCGAATCACAGCGGATCAAGCTGGCCGGCCAGGCCCTGAGCGGACTGCGCAATGTGCTGTATATACTCGATGAGCCCAGTGTCGGGCTTCACCCTTCCGAACAGCGCGACCTGCTCGATGTGATGCGGTCGCTGGTTGCCGGCGGAAATACCGTGATGGTGGTCGACCATGATGAGCAAACCATCCGGGAGGCCGACTGGATCATTGATATCGGTCCGGGCGCGGGAACGGCCGGCGGCCGTATATTGTTCAACGGACCGGCCTCCGCCTTTTTTGGCGAAGAACATCCCGATAATCTGACCTGGTCGTACCTCCATGACACCTACATGCGTCTCTGCCCTGAGACTGTAAGACCGAGAGACTGTAAGACCAAGAGACCAAGAGACTGTAAGACCAAGAGACTGAGAGACTTCAAGACTGAGAGACCAAGAGGACTGAATGTGATCACTGGGGTTGCGGGTTCCGGCAAGTCCAGGCTGATTAAGGATATTACAGAGAATAAATTATGGCCGGGAAAGGTGATTACGGTTGATTCTTCTCCGATTGGCCGCACCCCCAAGAGCAATCCCGCCACCTACACGGGGTTGTCGGATACTGTGCGCGACCTCCTGGCTGCGCAGCCTGAATCGCACCGGAGGGGGTATAAGAAGGGCCAATTTTCCTTTGTTGTGAAGGGAGGCCGCTGTGAAAGCTGCGGCGGTGCCGGGGTTCAGCAGATCGGGATGCATTTTCTCGGAAATGTGGATGTGGTTTGTGAGGTGTGCGAGGGGAAACGGTTTACGGATGAAACGCTTGAAATACACTATCGGGGCCTGAATATTTTTGAAATTCTGGAGCTTACGGTGGATGAGGCGCACCTCTTTTTTGAGGGGGAGAAGAAAATAACCGCCATCACCGGAATTCTATCGGAGCTGGGGTTGGGTTATCTGCGGCTCGGACAGCCATCAACCACCCTGTCGGGCGGCGAGGCCCAGAGGGTAAAACTGGCGGCCGAACTGTCGCGCCCGGCCAGCAGCCAGACCCTGTACATCCTCCATGAACCCACAACCGGCCTGCACATGGCTGATGTGGAGATTTTGGTGAGGGCTTTGAAAAAGCTTACGACCAGTGGACGTATCCTGATTTGCGTGGAGAATGATCCGCAATTTATAGCCGGGGCAGATCATGTAGTTGAAGTTAAGGGAGTTGAAGAGGTTGAAATGGTTGAAGGGGTTGAATTGGTTGAAGGGGTTGAATTGGTTGAAGGGGTTGAATTGGTTGAATTGGTTGAAATGGTTGAGGAGGTGGTGAGGGGGCCGATCCGGTTAATGGGAGTAGAGACGAATAATCTGAAAAACATAGACATAGAGTTTGCGGTGGATGCGATTACAGCGGTGACGGGGGTTTCGGGGAGCGGGAAGAGTTCACTGGTTTATGGTACACTATATGCCGAAAGCCAGCGCCGGTTTTTGGAGGGTGCCTCCTCGTACAGCCGGCAGCATTCGGTGAAAGCGGGTGTTCCGGTGCTGCGGGAATGCCGAGGTCTGGTTCCTTCCATTGCCCTGCAGAAAAAGAATCCTGTGCGGAATCCGCGGTCGACGATTGCCACCTATACGGGGTTGTACGACTTATACCGACTGCTTTTCAGCCGACTGGCGGTTCACCGTAAAGGTTTGTCGCGGCCCTTTTCTACCGCTTTTTCCTTTAACGGTGAGGAGGGGGCCTGTCCGGTTTGCAAAGGCATTGGTACGCTCACCGTCTGCGACCCTGACCGACTGATAACCGATCCCGGTAAGTCCCTCATCGCGGGGGCCCTGGATGGAAGTAAAACCGGGCGCTTTTATGGCGACCCGTACGGTCAGTACGTGGCGGCGCTCATTACGGTTGGCGGGCAAAACGGGATAGACTATTCGATTCCCTATAAAGATTTGAATGACAAGGCGATACAAATTGCCTTATACGGATGTGGGAATGAAGTTTTTACGGTTGACTGGAATTATAAACGTGGCAACCATGAAGGCGTTCACCGGTTGAAGACCACCTGGCCGGGGTTCCTCGGTCTTATTGAAACGGAGTATATCCGGAAACATTCGGATACCCGGGGCGAGGCCATGCTCGACCTGATGAAAAGCGAGGCCTGCAGCCATTGTCGGGGTTTTCGGCTTAAGTCCGGGATGCTGGAGTTTACTTTGGGAGGCCTGCATATCGGTCAGATTACCGCCCTGTCGGCGGATGAAGCTGCCATTTGGTTCGGCGAATTCATTGCTTCGGCTGGCAGAAACGACTTGGAGAAGAAGATGGCTGCAGTATTTAAGGAAGATATAACGGGCAGGCTCGAAGCCCTCCAAAAAGCAGGCCTGGGCTACATTTCCACCACCCGGATCGTGGGGACGCTGTCGGGCGGGGAGTTTCAGCGGCTGCAGCTTGCCGGGCTCGTGCGGGCTCCGCTCACAGGCGTGGCCTATATCCTGGATGAGCCATCGTTCGGCCTTCATCCGAAAGATATCAGCCGGATCAGCGACCTGATTCTCGACCTGAACCGGCACGGCAACACCGTGATCCTGGTGGACCATTCCCCGCAACTGCTGGAGATCGCGGATTACCGGATCAAGCTGGGGCCGGGAGCGGGGGCGGCTGGAGGAAGTATCATCTTTCAGGGACCGCAGACCGCAGACCGACGACCGACGACCGATGACAGACGACCGACGACCGATGACGGACGACGAACGATGGGGGATGCGATTCATCCGTCGTCAGTCGTCGGTCGTCTGTCCGTTCACCGCGCTCACTCGAACAATCTGCAAAACATAGACATCGAAATAGATACGGGAATGTTAACCGTCATAACCGGCGTTAGCGGGAGCGGGAAGACCACGCTGCTCGACAGGGTTATTTACCCCAGCCATCAGGCGGGGAGGGCGGTTGGGTGCGAGTCGGTATCAGGATTTGAGCATTTCAGCGACCTGGTCTATATCGGGCAGCCGCTGCCAGGAAAGGGGTACACGGCAACGGCGGGCTCCACGCTTGGAATATCAGGATTGATTTCGGGGATGTTTGCCGGATTGCCCGGGAGTAAGTCGATGGGATTTAAGGCGGCACATTTTACGCCTGGTTCGAAGGAGAGCCGCTGCCTGGCCTGTGAGGGCACCGGTGCCAACCAAACAAGCATGGATTTCTTTGCGGATGTGATTTCGCCGTGCGAACGTTGCGGGGGAACGGGGTTCCGGGATGAGGTGATGGAGGTGAGGATTAGTGATAAAGTGGAAAGTGATAAAGTGATCAGTGAGGTACTGATGGTTCCTTTCGGTGATCTGTGGCGATTACTTGAGGGCCATATTCATGGTAAGGCGAAAATCCAGGCGGAGAAGATTCTGAGTCTGGTTCAAAAAACCGGTCTCGGCCACCTTTCGTGCAGCCGGACCTTGAAAACCCTGTCGGCCGGAGAGCTGCAGCGGCTTAAGCTGGTATCCGGACTCTCAACCCTTCACGGCAGCAGCACCCTGTTTCTGCTCGATGAACCCACGGGAGGGCTGCACACCACCGACATCGGGAGATTACTGATCCTGTTCCGTGAGCTCTCAGACGCCGGCCATACGATTCTCTGTGTTACCCATGAGGCCCTGCTGATGGAGGCTGCCGGGAAGGTTATTGAACTGGGGCCGGGAGGGGGGAAGGATGGGGGAAGAGTGGTTGAACAGACCGTTTATCGTCCAACAGGAATTCAATCAGGTTCTGCCATATAATACCATTCCGGTTACTATCCGGATATTTGTCAAGCGATAGCACTAACTTCGGATGATTATCGCTGATTTTTTCCAGAGAGGAAAATTCCCGCTCTATAGTTTTTCCGTCGGTCAGTAGGTAAGCAACCTGGATATATACAGGCTGGTTGTTTTTTGTGGCAATGAAATCGATTTCAAGATCATTGACCTTCCCGATAGTAACCTGGTAACCCCTTTTCATTAGTTCAAGAAGTACAATATTCTCGAGCAATCCTGAGATGTCGTCCGGTTTATAGCCGACTAGAATGTTCTTCAGCCCAATATCGCCAACGTAATATTTCTCATATACCTCAAGGATCCTCTTGCCCTTAATATCATAACGGTTTATTCTATGAAAGATAAATGCGGCGCACAACATTGCGAGGTAATTCTGAACAGTATCTACAGAGCCCCGGATTCTTTGTGATTTCAAAAAATCGGCAATTTTTTTTGATGAAGTAATGTTCCCGCAATTGCCGGCAGTGAATCTTGAAATCCTTTCCAGCAAGGAGATATCCCGTAATCCGTTACGTTCCACCACATCTTTAAGGAGGATGGTACTGTATAAGGAGGACAGGTATTGTCCGATAACCTCATCATTGTATTCCATTTGGTGTATACCCGGGAATCCTCCATATTTCATGAAAAGAGTGAACTCCCGTTCAGTCTTATCGGGCTCCGTAACACGGCGGAACTGCAAAAACTCCGAAAAGGTCAGCGGGAACATTTTAAACTCAATGTACCTGCCGGTAATATAGGTTCCCAGTTCTGAGGAGAGAAGCCGCGAATTTGACCCGGTAATGTATAGGTCCGCGACATTATCTGTAAGAAAACCCGAAATTGCTTTTTCCCATCCTTCAATTTCCTGGACCTCGTCAACGAACAAATATTTCCGGCCTTTTTTTCCTTTGAAAGAAGTAATTACGAATTCCACAAGTTGTTTATAGGTGGTTAACCAGTCGAACTCAAGTGAGTCTTTGTTGATCAACAAAATGTTTCCGGGGTCAATACCTTTATCTGTCAACGATTTACAGAGGAGTTTGAGAAAAGTGCTTTTGCCGCATCGTCGGATTCCCGTGATAACCTTGATAACTGGTTTATCGATAAAGGGGCTGATTTGATTTATATAGGACTCCCGGGCTATCATAAAAGATTCGTTTATAGTCGAAACTTTACAAATATATGCATAAAGATTCGATTGTAGTCGAAATTGTGTGCCAATTTTGTTGTAATTCAAATTACCGGTTCAACCACCCGGAAATCTTCTCCGCCGTTCCCGGATCACCCATTTCATAGAACATCGCCAGACCCGATCGTATCTCACCATTTACCAAAGGGAGGGTACAGGCCTGGTTGTCAATGCAAAATTTATTTTCCTGAGCCCGGTTGAACCGAAGAATTTTGCTGATTTTTGATTAAAACTAATTCATGATGAAAAAGCTACTGTTTTCCATGATTACGATCCTGCTGGCCGGATGGCAGCTTTCAGGCCAGATAACGGCACCAGGTGTGAAATGGTCTGATTCCTATACGTTTGATCGGTATAATGAGATGAAGGTCGATTTTTTTGCGAAGGGAGATGTTCTGATGCGGACCTTCGTATATAAAACCTGGTACAATGTTGCCGATGCCGGAGTGACAACTACCCCGGGAGGTCTGCAGGTTCCCCGGGGCAATTTCTGTGTGCTGATGGATGCACCTCAGAAGGGCAGTGATATAGAAACCATTTTCGATATGACTACCGGGGTGGCGGTTCAGATTTTCGGCGCGGATGCGGCGGAACCGATGTATAATGCAGGCGGATTCAGGTTCCCGGAAGGGGACGACATCAAAAAGCTGGAATTGGTGCCCACCCACGAAACCCGAACGATAGCAGGACTTCTGTGCAAGAAATATACCTACGTTTTTAAGAAGATATTCGGCTCGGCATGGATCACGGGAGAGGTCACCCTCCCCAACGATTATGGGATCTTCCGGGCCGCGAAAATGGCTGCTCTCCATAATACATTATCCGGAGAGGGTTTCGTGATGGAGATGACCAGTGAGGATGCCAAAGGAGGTAAAACGGTGATGACTACTGTTTCCCTCGGGAAGAGCGAAAAGCGGACCATCAACCTGCCGCGTGCCAAAATGGGAACGGCCATGAACAAGGTGAACTACTTTACCTTTTAAGGCATGGTTCAGGTATCCAAGGCATCAGGCGGTCTTTCGCAACCCTTGAGAGTCGCACCAGAGCCTCTTTGCGCCTTTGCGACTTTGCGAGATTTTTTTTTGAGAAATGTTCTGGCTTATAGTGATTAATCTTTGGGAGGTAAAAAATGAAAAGAACAGCATCAACCCTGATATTTTTAGCGGCTTTGTTGATGACATCCGCTGCGGGAAATGCCCAGAAGGCAAAACCCGAATCTTTGCAGAGCTGGCGCGATGCCCGGCTGGGCATGTTCATCCACTGGGGACCGGTGAGCTTCACCGAAAAGGAGATCAGCTGGTCGAGGGCCAATACCAACCCGAAATGCCCGAACCAGGGTCCCACCCCGGCCGATGTGTACGACAACCTGTACAAGCAGTTCAATCCGGTGAATTTCGATGCGAAAGAATGGGTCAGGATTGCACAGGCATCAGGAATGAAATACATGATCCTGACGGCCAAGCACTGCGACGGATTCCTGCTCTGGGACTCGAAGGTTGACACCTACAATATCATGAATACCCCGTTTAAGCGGGATGTCTGCGCCGAGCTGGCAGAAGCGGCCCATGAGGCAGGGATGAAGATCGGTTGGTACTATTCCCCCATGGACTGGCGCGATCCTGACTGCCGTAACGAAAAAAATGCGGAGTTTGTGAAGCGGATGCAGGCGGAAATCACCGAGCTGCTTTCCAACTACGGAAAGATCGATATCCTCTGGTTCGACACCGACGGCAAATCGGCACCCTGGGATGCGGAGAACACATATAACCTGGTCAGAAAACTTCAACCCGATATTGTAATCAATGAGAGGCTCGACCTGGGCGACCAGGGGGGCTGGAACGAAGGGGTGATCGGTCCCCGGGCTGATTTCCATACACCTGAGCAGACGGTTGGCAATTTTGACCGGCGGCCCTGGGAATCCTGCATGACGGTATCGAAAAAAAGCCAGTGGAGCTGGGGCGGCCATACGGATGGCGTGAAGCCGGCTTCACAGTGTATCGACATGCTGGTCCGTTGTGCCGGTGGTGACGGCAACATGCTGCTGAATGTGGGCCCGATGCCCGATGGCGACATTGCGCCCGAGCAGGAGGCTGTGATCCGGGAGCTCGGAACCTGGCTGAAGATCAATGGCAAAAGCATCTATGGCACCCGCGGCGGTCCCTGGAAACCGGCCCGTTTCGGAGTATCAACCTATCGAGATAAAACGGTTTACCTTCATATCCTGAACCGGCCGGGGGAATGGCTGGAATTGCCGGCGATTCAGGCAGGAATTCGGAGAATGGAAGAGTTGAATGGTGATAAAGTGAAATTTGTGCAGAGTAAGGACAAGATTTCGATTAAACTGCCTGCCGGCGGGGAGAAGATTGCGGATCTGATTCTGGTTCTTGAGCTGGATAGGCCGGCCAGCGGAATAACCCCGGTGGCTGCCCAGATGCCTTCGGAATCACTGGCATCAGGAAAAAAGGCAACCGCTTCCAATACTTACGAGGGAATGGCGATGTATGGTCCGGGTAAAGCATTTGATGATCAGGATGATACACGATGGGCCACAGATAACGGAACCCATGCTGCCTGGTTGGAGGTCGATCTGGGATCGGCGCAAAAGATCGGCCGGACTATGATAATACAGGCATATCCCGAATTGAAGCGGGTAAAGAAATTCTCAGTTGAATACTGGGAGGATGGCCTATGGAAGGCCTGTTATACCGGTGAGAACCTGGGTGAAAAGCTGGACGTCACTTTTACTCCGGTAAACGCGCAAAGAATTCGGCTGAATATCACGGAAGCAACTGAAGGCCCGACGATCTGGGAATTCCATCTCTTCTGACCAAAACTACGCCCGACGATTCTCGTACCCGGTTCGAATGTGGTTTTTTAATTTATCGATGCTATTGGCATTGTCCAAGCAATACCCAAAGCAAGATAAACACAACTATGGTCCCCAGGCAGCCGCCTCCAAGTTTCCAGGCGCCGATTCCTGCAAACAGACCTCGGAATAGATTATTCATTTTTTATAGAATCTCTTTTTGCCTTTTCAGCTGCCCTGGACTTTTTGTTGAAATAGCCCTTCAGCAGGATATTGTCCTTGGCAGCCTCCATGTTTTCATTCAACCCTTTTGTACTGCGCCGGAGATTCAGAATCGTCTTGTCAAAGTTCTCGGCGATGGTTGAGTCCTGGATCAGACGTCCAAGTGTCCCCTGTCCGCTGTTCACCTTAATCATGATCTCGGCAAGCTGCAGGGTAATGACCTCAACATTTGCTGCGGTAACCTCCAGGCTCGCCATGATGGCATCGGTTTCAACCGGTTCCATGGACACCAGTTGCTGTCCTTCCTTAACCAGGGGCGCATTATCGCTGCCCTGGGTAATTTTGATGAGTTTATCGCCGATAAGCCCTTCGGAACCGATGGTAACTTCACTGTCGGATTTAATGAACTGCTTGATCTCTTTTCGTACCAGCAGGTCAACCCGTACGGTGGAATCGTTAATGATGGTGATGTTGTCAACCGTGCCAACATTTATACCGGAAAACCGGATATTATTGCCAACCTGTAGCCCGCTGACGTTATAGAAAGTGGAGGTTAGCTTAAAAACCGGATTGAACATGTTTTTCTGTTTTCCGATAATAAAGATTGCAATGGTAAACAGGGCTATTCCTCCTGCAACAAAGAGCCCGAGCCTTACCTTAAACTTGTTTGTATGTGTTTTCATGTCAGTTAATTGTCAAGATTTACAGACTATAAAAAGAAAGATCGGATCAGCGGGTCGTCCGACTTCACAAAATCCTCAACGTTTCCTTCTTTATGAACCTGTCCTTCCGATAACATGACTATCCTGTTTGCCGTGTTCTTGGCGCACCGTATATCATGGGTGATGATGATGGAAGAGGTCTTATACTTTTCCTGAACCACGTTAATCAGGCTGATAATCTCATCGGAAGTAACCGGATCCAGACCGGTTGTAGGCTCGTCATAGAGCATGATCTGGGGATCCACAATTATGGTGCGCGCCAGGCTTATTCTTTTACGCATACCACCGGAGAGTTGCGATGGCATTTTATCCAGAGTTTCTGCCAGCCCTACATTCGAGAGTACCTCCTCGACTTTTTCCCGGATCTGGACTTCAGAAAGGTCTCTTTTTATCCTGCGCAGTGGAAATTCAAGGTTCTCCTTAACCGTCATGGAATCATACAGGGCCCCGCTCTGAAACAGAAACCCCTGCCAATTCCGCAGTTCTCCCAATTCCTTTGTTTCAAGGGAGGTCACATCTTTCCCGAAAACCCGGATGGTTCCGCTATCGGTTTTTAGTAATCCGACGATACATTTTATTAATACTGATTTACCGTTCCCCGACTTGGCCAGAACCACGAGATTCTCGCCCTTTAACAGCTTAAGGGTAACATCTTTCAGGATTTCCTGAGTGCCGAAGGATTTCTTCAGATGATCTATTTCGATAACAGGTTCCGTTTTCATGAGACGAGCATATCGGTAATTTGTACTGCGATCATATCAATGATAATCACCAGGAGTGATCCCACCACAACAGCGGAATTGGCAGCAGTCCCGACACTTTCGGTTCCGCGTCCGGCGTTATACCCTTTGTAGCATCCCACAATCCCGATCACAGCTCCGAAAAAGAATGTTTTTATCAGTGCTGGCATAAAATCAATAAATCCGATATAGTTAAAGGCCTGAGCAAAAAAGAGGCTGAAGGTCACATCACCTTTGATATTCGCACCGGCCCAGCTTCCGAATATGCCCAGGGCATCTGCGTACAGGACAAGCAGCGGTATCATCAGGGTGGCAGCCAGAACGCGTGTGGTAACAAGGAATTTCATGGGATTGGTGCTTGATACCTCCATGGCATCAATCTGTTCTGTTACCCGCATGGATCCCAGCTCGGCACCCATACCGGATCCGATTTTGCCCGCGCAGATCAGGGCTGTTATTACAGGGCCGATCTCGCGGATCAGGGAAACGGTTACCATTCCGGGCAGCAGCGCCACAGCTCCGAAATCATCAAGTGTTGGCCGCGACTGGATCGTCAATACCAGTCCCATGATGGCGCCGGTAATTGAAATGAGCGGAACGGTTTTGTATCCGATTTTAAAACACTGATGGAAGAATTCGCGGTATTCAAATTTTGGCGAGAAGGTTTCCCGGATAATGCGCAGCACAAACAGCGTAACATCAGCAACATCCGTGAGGAAATTGCCGGCTTTCTCACTTGAGGCAAGAGCCTTGTCAACCAGCAAAACGGATTTGCCTTCCGCAAACTCCCTGACCTTTACTACGGGTAATAACTTCTTAATCCTGAGCGGGCCACTTCTTGTCATATCCGGGCAATTTACTTTTACACAAAAGTAGGGACCCGGTGACACAGGGGCGTTACATCATTCTGTCAATAAGTTGCATGATTCACACATTTGATGGTTGCCGGTTGCCGGTTACCAGTTGCCGGTTATTTCGCCAGAACTGTCATCCTAACGAAAGTCAG